>ERZ761609.94-NODE-94-length-125252-cov-100.369058_pt1 | contig 125252 bp, 119 predicted proteins | sample MGYA00511163_ERZ761609 | MGnify/ENA primary metagenome ERZ761609 (study PRJEB28899, sample SAMN02445070) | bioreactor sludge metagenome | biome: EBPR sludge | place: Australia: Brisbane, Thorneside Wastewater Treatment Plant | collected 2011-12-16 ... | reverse complement strand
GTAGCTCAGTGGTAGAGCATCTCGTTGCCAACGAGAGGGTCGAGGGTTCGAATCTCTTCTCCCGCTCCAAATCTTCTTGGCGAGCCACCTTGGGTGGCTCTCCGTCTTTTGGGGACCGCAAATTCATGGATGCCAAAGCTGCGATCAAGGCCGCGGAAGAGTATCGCAACAATGGTCAATCAGACCAAGCAGCCCGAATCTTGCTCCGGGCCATCCAAGCGAACCCGACTCAAGGCGTCCTCTACTCGCTTTTGGCCTACGATCTCGATATTCTAGGCAAAAGAGAAGAGAGCCTGCAGTACGCCCAGAAAGCGGTCAAGCTCTCGCCGACCGTCGCTCAGTTTCACAACAATCTCGCCTGCTCCTACATGAGCCTCAAGAGGTTCGCGGAAGCCGAACCGGTCGCTCGCGAATGCCTGAGGCTCGATCCGAGGTTCTTCGATGGATTTCTCGCTTTGGCTGGCTCTCTTGAAGGGCAAGGCAAGATGGCCGAAGCCGTCGATGTCGGACGACAAGCGATCGCGTCGAACCCCTATCGAATGGAGGGCTACGGAGCGATGGGCCAGGCTTATCGAGCTTATGGAGCGATTGAGGATGCGCTCGAGGTCTTCCGCGACGGGATCAAAAAGGCCAAACCCGACCTCAAACTCGCGATGGCTTATGTCTTCACCCTCAACATGAGCGACCGGGTGGATGAACGAGAGATTCAAGAGGCCACGAAGTTTCACTCGCAACTCGTCGAGCAGATCGCTCAATGGCGCAACAGCAACTTTCCTCATGACCGCTCGCCCGATCGCCGGTTGAAGATCGGATACGTGTCTCCAGACTTCCGCATCCACTCGGTGGCGAGTTTCATTGAGCCGATCTTGCTTCACCGCGACCGAGAGGCCGTCCACGTGACCCTGTATTACCGACACGTCTTTGTGGACTCGATGACCCACCACCTGAGAAAGCTCGCCGACGACTTCAAGCACATCTTTCCGATGACGCTGGACAAGCAGTACGACCTCGTACGCCAAGACAACATCGACATCTTGGTCGACCTCTCCGGACTGACCGAAGGCAACTCCATGGAGCTGTTCGCTCGCAAGCCAGCCCCCATTGAGGTGACGATGATTGGATACTGCAACTCCACCGGGCTCCAGGCGATCGACTATCGAGTGGTGGATGAGCGCACCGATCCTCCCGGCTCCGAGCCAAATTCCACAGAAAGCCTCGCCCGGTTGCCGGGTTCGTTCCTCGTGTATCAAGTCCAAAAAGACGCCCCACCGGTCGGACCCTTGCCCTTCGAACGAAACGGATTCTTCACCTTTGGGAGCTTTAACCAGGTTGCCAAGCTCACTCCAGCGACGGTCCATCAGTGGAGCCGAGTCCTCTTGGCGGTCCCGAACTCAAAGATCATCCTGAAATCGTACGGGCTCGACGTTCAGGCCGCTCAAGACCGACTGATTCAGCTTTTCGCCGAAAACGGAGTCGAGTCGGATCGGCTCGACTTGCGAAATGCCCGCGACACCATCGCCGAGCACCTCGGAACATACAATGAGGTCGACGTGGCCTTGGACTCGTTCCCATATCACGGCACCACAACGACCTGCGAGGCGCTCTCCATGGGGGTTCCGGTGGTGACTCACTACGGTCAGGTCCACCGGTCCCGCGTCGGGCTGAGTCTGGTCACGTCCATCGGCCATCCCGAGTGGGCCTCGGACTCCTTCGAGGGGATGGTGGAGATCGTTCAAGGCCTCGTCCGCGACCCAGTTCGCTTAGCTCAGATTCGAGCTAGACTCCGAGAAGAGCTGATGACATCACGGCTTTGTGACGGTCCGGCCCACTGCCGCGAGCTCGAATCGTTCTATCGCCAAGCCTGGCAAAAGTGGTGTCGCGAAGCTCCGCCCGTGCTCGGTTGAGTGCTAAACTGACGTCGTGGCCGACCTTGACGTCTTGTTAAATCGCCTCGGATCGTGGGTCCAAGAGGCTGGTCAGATGGCCCAGGACCTTCGCTCTCCCGGTGATTTTACGGTCAAATCTGATGGCTCTTTAGTCACGAAGGCCGACCCGGAGTTGGAGCGTTGGCTGCGGCCTCTGCTCCTGGAGGCCTTGCCCGGTTCGGCGATCTGGGGAGAGGAACTCGGCTGGAGCGAGCCTGGTCCCGAGGGTCTTTGGATGATCGATCCCGTCGATGGGACCTCGAACTACGCTTTTGGGTCTCCGCTTTGGGGAGTCAGTGTCGCCCTCTTTCGACACGGCCACCTTGAGCTCGGCGCCGTCGCGATGCCCGATTTTCAGGAGCTCTATCTGGCTCGACGCGGAGCCGGTGCGACGCTCAACGGCGAGCCGATGGCCTCGATTCCGCCCGGCGAAATTCAACCCTTTGAGATCGTCAGCCACAACGACGGCCTGCCCCAGCGATACCCGAATGAGATCTTTCCCGGCAAAGTGCGCTACACCGGGTGCATCGTCTTCGATGGCGTCTACGTCGCCACCCAGCGATTTCGCGGCCTGATCGATGATAAGTGCAAGCTCTACGACGTCGCCGCCGTCGTGACGATCTGTCGCGAATTGGGCGCGGATGTCCGGTATGCCGACGGTTCAGAATTCATCGAAGCCGATCTGTTGGCGAATCGGCGCATCGGCAAGCCGTATGTCATTTTTCCGCTGGGTTCGAGCTTCCGGATGAGCCCTGAAGCACGCTTTCCAGAACAGAATCCTTAGGGTTATCGGCGGCATCGACGCTACGATAGGCCCAAGTGATCTCGCCGTTCGGCTCGATTCGAAAGGCTCCCGGCATCTGCATCGGATCGCCAACCGGCTTTCCGACCCCGTGCCCTTGGAGCATCGCCCCGAACCCGCGCGCAAACACCCGAGGGTTGAACATCTGGCCGAGAGTCCCTCGGCCCAGCCCAAACGCTCGAAAAAGAATTTGATCTGGGTCGCAGACAAAGACATGCGGCGAGCCGATCTTCTCGCGAAACTCTTCGGCTTGCGCCGGGGTCGCCATGCTCACAAACGCAAGGTTCCAGTCGGGATGTCGGCGAACTCGCGCGACTTGCTCTCGGCAAAAGACTCACCCGAAGTGGCGAAGGAAAATCAAGACGAGCGGGCGGTCCTGGACCAACGCGCTGAGGGGGCGCTGCTCGCCCGAGCTGAGAAGCACAGATTGGTTGAGGTCGACCCGATCAGGAGCTGGCATCACTGGGAACTACGCTCTGGGCCCTCAGAAGATCGGCCCCTAGAGGCTGATCCAAGGCAATAAGACTTGTTGCTTGGTCAGCGGCTTGCCGATGCGTTGAAACAAGAAGTCCGGCCATCCAACAACAAAATCGAGCTCATAGTCCGAGGGCGGGCTGATCAACACAACCTTCACCGGCCCCGCCACGGGGTGGCCCATCTTCGCCTCGGCAAATCGCTCATAGCCCGCAATCTTGTGGGGAGACTCAAGGGTCGCTTCTTGGTCGACATAGAGCAAGGTCGCCCCCTGACAAGCCTCCAGCCCTTGGGACCAGTTTTCGAAGAAGTGAAGCTCCTCGGTCGCCGGAAAGGAACGCTCGGCGACGGCTCGCACTTCGGGGTCTTGAGTGATGAATACGATTTTCATGGCTCGATCACCGAGAGAGCTCAGGCCCGGTTTGAACCTGAACACCCTCTATTGTGGGGTCTAACCCCGAAAAATTGCAACAAAATCGAAAAAGTAATGATGGAACTATTGTTTTTCGTATGATCGTCCAGTAATATAAAGAAGGAGAGAACGGAAGTCAGCGAAAGGCAAAGATCATGGCAACACTGAACGAACTCCAGCGAAACATCGGAGAAGGCACCCGCCTCTCCGCCGATCAGTTCGAATCAATGGTTCGCGAGACCAAGCGGCGAGCTTATTCGATGGCCCTGCAACTCACCCGCAACGCCTCCGACGCCGAGGACCTTGTGCAAGAGACCTACGTGAAGGCTTGGAAGGGCTTCGACTCCTATATGCCGGGCCGGCCATTCTTGAATTGGCTGCTCCGGATCATGCAGCGAGCCTACTTGGACAGCCGCCGCCGCGAAAATCCGATCCGCAAGGCGGAATCGATCCACGCCATGGTGAGCCCTTCGGACGGAGACCTGCAAGACATGCCGATTGTCGATCCGCAGTCGAACCCGGCCGAAGACGTGATCCGTTCGGAATACTCCGACGAGGTCCGGGCTTGCCTTGCCGAGCTGCCCGAGGTCTATCGAGCGGTGCTGATCTTGTGCGACATCGAAGGCCGGAGCTACGGCGAGATCGCCGAGATTCAAAGGACGACGATCGGGACCGTCCGCTCGCGGATTCATCGGGGTCGCAAGCTCCTGCGCGCCGGTCTGATGAAGCGGTCGATCAGCGCGCCCTAGCGACCCCCCAGCCCGGTTTGGAGGCCTGGCGGTTCGGCGGGACGGTGAAATCGAGAATGTCAAGAACGAGCTCCTGAACCTCCCCAAGGCGCGAAGGGCCGACATCCCCTAGCGAAGGCCCTAAAGGCCTGGTTCCTGGAATCGAGACCAGATGCGAACTGCGGGACGCTGTGAGCGGCTTCAACCGGCACAGCATTTTTCCACAAGAAACTGGTGGAGGCGGAGGGAATTGAACCCTCTTCCAAAGTCGCCCTTCCCAAGGTCACCACGAGCGTCTTCTCAGTTTGGTTGTCGGCGACGACCTGCCCCGAGATCGGCTAGTCGACGCTTAGCCTGATTGATTTAACGATTCGGCTCCAGGCGGAAGCCAGCTTCGCGGTCCGGATTTGATCACACCGCAGACCGTTCCCTACCGGCTCGAGAACGTGCGATGCGCAGACTAATTAGGCTGCGTAAGCGAAGTTGTTGTTCGCAGTTACTTTTTTTGCCGCTTTTTACGAGGCCAACGGCTCCTCGGCTCGCAACCCGGAGACGATTCAACTCTGTCGAACCCTGACGCCCCCAGTTGTCTTCACTCAGTATAACATCGGGACGGCGCCGGGCGTTCCAAAGGGCCCAACTGAGATCGACGACGGCGGCCTGTGGGCTAGGTGGGGGGTCGAATCGGCATCGGGCACGCCCGGGTGCCGAACCATCGGTATCGGTACTTCGCCACAATTCGATATCCCCAAGCTAAGAGGGTTCGAAAGCCCGGCAATCGGCCGAGCCAGCCGATCCACCGCAAGCCCCACGGGGCGATGAGCATCAGCTTGAGCCACGCATCTTCGGCTTGATAGACTCGGTCCGCCTCTAAGACCATCGCTTGGCCGTAGTTCTTTTTCTGGGCCTCTTCGCTCTGGAGAATCTCGACTTCCAGCGGGACTCCGGCGCGCTCGGCCCACCGCTCCACCCGAAGTTTGCTCGCGTGGCATAGGTTGCATCCCCCGTCGTAATAGAGTTTCCAAGCCATCTGCTCTCTTTCATTCTACGCCGAACTCCAGGCAAAAGTGAGGCCCCCCAATCGCGAACCCGGAATGAGATAGACTGAGGGCCTATGTCGAATCTCCACGAGTATCCTGTGGCCGTCCAATGGCAAGGCGGCCGAGAAGGTTCTGGCCGAATTCGCAGTGAGCGGAGCGGAGTCGAGGTCCCCTTGAGCGTGCCTCCCGAATTTCAAGGCCCCGGCGACGGCACCAACCCCGAAGAACTGCTCACCAACGCCATTGCCGGGTGCTATACGATCACCTTTGGCATCGTGGCCGCGAACCGAAAGCTTCCCGTCCAAGATGTCCAGACCCAAGCGGTGGGGCAGGTCGAACAAGCTGGCGCGACCTTCAACTACAAAGCCGTCACATTGAAGCCTCGAATCACCTTATCTGCCGATGCGACCGATGAACAGGTCGCCTTGGCCCACGATATGGCCCATAAAGCTGATGCCTACTGCATCGTGACCAACGCCGTCCGTGGCAAGGTCGAAATCACCGTCGAACCTGAAGTCGTCCGAGCGTAACCGCCATGCGAACCAAACTCGTCGCCGCCAACTGGAAGATGAATCTCACCGTCACCGAAGGGGCGACGTTGGTGGAAACTTCGCTCAAAACCCTCCACTCGCGCCCCGATGTCGACACCGTCATCTGCGCGCCCTATCTGGCGATCCCGAGGCTCCGGGAGATTCTGCGAAATAGCTATGTCAAGCTCGGAGCCCAGGACGTCTTTTGGCTGGAATCGGGAGCCTATACCGGCAAGGTCAGCCCGCTGATGCTCGCGGATTTTGGCGTGAGCTACTGCATCGTTGGTCACTCCGAAACGCGAGGCCGGTTCGGTAAGCCCGAACTCCCCGAATCGACGCTCTCGATCTTCGGCGAAACCGATGAGACAGTCAATCTCAAAATCAAGGGTCTGCTTTACCACGCCATCAACCCGATTCTTTGCGTCGGCGAAACACTGGCCGAGCGGGAGGCCGGACGAACGGACGCCGTCATCGCCGAGCAGGTTCGTGGAGCCTTTGCTGGGATCGAGTCCGCCGAGCTTTACTTCGCGGCGATCGCGTATGAGCCCGTTTGGGCGATTGGAACCGGCCAGACCTGCGACAGCGCCGAAGCCAACCGAGTCTGCAGCATGATCCGCAGCTTGATTAGAGATCTGTACGACGATGAACTCGCCTCGGAGCTCCGCATCTTGTACGGCGGAAGCGTCAAGGCCAGCAACAGCCGAGAGCTCTTTCACCAAAGCGACATCGACGGCGGCCTCGTCGGCGGGGCAAGCCTGGATGCCGCCGAGTTCACGGCGATTGTTCAGTCCGCATAAGGCCGATGTCGGACCCCCTCGCTCCTGTCCGAGTCGCCGATACCCGGGTCGAAACGATCCACGTCATGACCCCCAACGACGCCAACTTTCTCGGAAAAGTCTTTGGCGGGCATATCCTCTCGCTGATCGACCTAGTTGCGTATGCGGTCTCGTCGAAGTTCGCGGGCGTTCTCTGTGTGACCGCGAGCTTCGATCGCGTCGATTTTCATTCCCCCATCGAGGTCGGCAATCTGGTCAAGATGGTCGGCCACGTCAGCTACGTGGGGCGCACGTCGCTTGAGGTGTCGGTGGACATCTCGGCTGAAGACGTCATCGCCAAAACCGTCCACCAGACCAATACGGCCCGCGTCACGATGGTCGCCCTTCGCGATGGCAAGCCCACCCCGGTCCCTCGGCTGATCTGTGAGACCCGAGATGAGCATATTCAGTTCCTCGAAGGCCAGTTGCGTCGGGAGTTTCGAGGTCGAGCCCAAGGCGACCTTCAAAGGATGATGGAGCGGCTTCGGTCCTTGCCCGATTCAGAGCTCCACTCGATGGTCCGGACCGAGTTGGAGTCCCATCGGCCCCGATCATCGAGCTAGGCGGGGTATAACGATTTCAAGGCGAGGCGTCGTACCCAAGTGGTCAAGGGAAAGGTCTGCAAAACCTTCATTCGGCGGTTCGAATCCGCCCGGCGCCTCCAAAAAACTTCTCAGGCCGGCTTTCGGATGAAGCCGACATTGAGTTGGAGATCGCTCGGCAGGCCGTTTTCTTCAATAAACTGGTTGTAGCCTAACCTCGCTTTCCAGGTCTTTTTGTCCAGCTCTTCGCAATCGTCCACGACGATGATCCCGCCGGGCGAGAGCCGAGGATAGATCCGCTTCAGCCCTTCATACGTCGGGATCTGCAGGTCCACGTCCAGCAAGCAGCAGCTCACCACCTCTGGAATTTGACTGTCGGGCACCCTCGCGATGTCGCCCACCACGAGTTCAATGTTCGATCCGCCATGGCGATCCACGATCTTGCGCACCAAGCCCACATCGCTATCCCGAAAGAGGTCGGCCTGATCGGCGCGCGTCCCGAGCGCAATATCCGCATCAATCTGCTCCTTCACAAAGCCGTTGAACGTGTCGATACAGACATATCGCTTGTTCATTCCCAGCCGCTTCTGCATCTGATTCGCGACGGCCGCGGTGCCCCCGAGCGAACATCCGATCTCGACCAATGCGCCGGGCACGTCTTTGGTCTTCCAGATCGCGTCGAGGTACATGTAGAGCCGTTCGGGTTGAAGTCCGACCGGAGGGAAGCGATAGATGAGCGGTGCGAGCAGGTGCTTGAGCGTTCTTTTCATCAGCAATTCAAAACGACGACCTAGGGTACCCCTGCGGCGACCCCTTCCAAGGTTATCGGTTCGTCAAAGGCCGGGCCTGAGGCTCGGCCCGTTCATCCCCAGGCCGAAAGGCGTAGGGCCGACGCCACACCCCACCTTCGGTCACGATGGCATGGATCAGCTCGCCGGGCGTCACATCGAACCCAGGGTTCCACACCGGGCACCCAGCCGGAGCAATTCGAACGCCGTCCATTTCGGTGATCTCGTCGGCGGCCCGCTCCTCAATCGGGATCGAGGACCCTGTGGGTTGGAGCGGATCGAGCGTCGAGCTGGGAGCGGCAATGACGAACGGGATCTTGTGGTGGTGCGCCAACACCGCGAGCATATAGGTCCCGATCTTATTCGCGGTGTCGCCGTTCGCGGCAATTCGGTCGGCTCCGGCTACAATCCAATCGACTTGCCCCTTTTGCATCAGGCTCGCGGCGGCACTATCAACAATGGAGTGAAACGGGATCTCGTCATGCATCAGCTCAAAGGCCGTGAGCCGGAGGCCTTGCTGGCGCGGGCGGGTCTCGCACGAATAAACGTGCTTCACCTTGCCTTGAGCCCAGGCAGTCCGGATGATGCCGAGCGCGGTCCCATGGCCAGCCGTCGCGAGACTTCCCGTGTTGCAGATCGTCAGAATCCGGGCCTCTGCCGGGACAAGCTCAGCTCCATGGACTCCGATGGCTTCGTTCATCGCCCGGTCTTCGGACTCGATCTGCTGCGCCGCCTGGGCGACGGACTCCGGACTCTTGTCGGACAAGCGATCCAGCCGGTCCAACGCCCAAAACAGGTTTACGGCCGTCGGCCTTGAAGCGGCGAGACCTGCGCGCGCGACATTCCAATCTTCTCCCGCTCGCGCGGCAAGAGCCATCCCATACGCTGCCGCCACCCCGATCGCCGGCGCACCACGAACCACCATCTGCTCGATGGCCTTGGCAACCTCCCGCCAGGACCGCAACTCGACCCACACCTCTTCGGTCGGGAGTCGTCGCTGATCCAGCATCACCAATCCGTCGCCGTGCCATCGCATCGCCACCAAAGCCATGCGTCCAGCGTACCCAGCCGTCGGGTCGACTCTTCCCGAGCCTCCGCCCCAGGCCGGTAAACTGACTCTTATGGCTTGCATCCTCAATGGCGACCCCTTGCCACTCGAACTTTGGGCAGAGATTTCAGAAGGCGAGGTCACGGTCCAGCTCAGCGATTCCGCTCGCCAGCGGATGGAAGCCTCCCGAGCTCGAGTTGAAGCGATCCTCTCGACCGGGCAAGTGGTCTACGGGGTCAACACCGGATTTGGAAAGTTCAGTGACGTCACGATCAGCTCCGATCAAGTACGCCAGCTTCAGCTCAACCTGGTTCGAAGCCACTGTGTCGGACTGGGCGAGCCCCTTCCGATCGAAGAGGTGAGGGTGATGATGCTCTTGCGGGCCAACGTCTTGGCCAAAGGGCTGTCGGGGATTCGCGTGTCGGTCGTCGAGACCCTGCTCGGCATGCTGAATCAAGATTTGATCCCAGTCGTGCCCCGCCGAGGCTCCGTGGGGGCGAGCGGCGATCTTGCACCGCTCGCTCACTTGGCCCTGGCATTGATCGGAGAAGGGCAAATCTGGTCGCATGGCGAGATGGTGGCGGCCGGCCCAGCGATGCGAGCGGCAGGTCTTGAGCCGGTTGAACTCCAAGCGAAAGAGGGTCTGGCTTTGCTCAACGGCACCCAAGCTCTTTCGGCCGTCGGCGGGCTCGCCGTTTTCGAGGCTGAGCGCTTGGTGAGGACGACCACGGTCGCCGGAGCGATGTCCACCGACGCTCTCCTCGGGACCGACTCCGCATTTGATGCTCGAATTCATGAGGCCCGGCCCCACTCTGGCCAAATCCGAGTGGCGGAGCACCTTCGCGGCTTGTTGGCCGAAAGCGAGATTCGGGCCTCTCATCGCGAGGGCGATTCGCGAGTCCAAGACGCCTATTCGCTCCGGTGTATGCCTCAAGTTCACGGGGCGGTCCACGGAGTTTTGGACCACGTCCGGAGCGTTCTGGAGATCGAGAGCGGGTCTGCGACCGACAATCCGCTCGTGCTCGGGGAAGACGTCTTGAGCGGCGGCAATTTCCACGGCGCACCGGTCGCGCTGGCCTTGGACTACGCCGCGATCGCCTTGGTCGATCTGATGAGCATCAGCGAGCGGCGCATCGAACGCCTCGTCAACCCCGACTACAGCGAAGGTCTCCCGGCGTTTCTTTCGCGCGAGCCGGGCTTAGGCTCGGGCCTGATGATCGCCCAAGTGACGGCGGCAGCCCTTTTGAATGAAGCCCGCGTCTTGGCTCATCCGGCCTCGATCGACAACACCCCCACCTCCGCCGGGAAGGAAGATCATGTGTCGATGGGGATGACGAGCGCGAACAAGCTCCGCCAGATCGTCCGGCTCGCCGAAGACCTCGTGGCCATTGAGTTCTTGTGTGCGGCCGAAGGCATCGACCATCGGCGTCCCATGCGGACCTCGACCTTGCTCGAAGAGGCCCATGCCGAGATTCGAGCAGTGGTGCCCCCGCTCAGTTCGGACCGTGTTCTGAGCTCGGACATTGAGGCGATCTCCGACCTCATCTATTCGGGCCATCTCGACCTGGGCACCTCAAGCAAATGAAAAAAGTGGCTCTGCAATGAGTGCAGAGCCACAATGGATTTTGGAGAGGTGAAAACCTAGCTCTTCTTGCGTCGGCGTCGAGCCGCGATCGCGGCCAATCCGGCACCCAGAGCAAGCATCGTTCCCGGCTCCGGAACCACTGTTCCGACTTCGCCCGAGAAATTCACGAATCGAGTTCCCGGGAACGTTTGCGTTCCCGATCGGATTGTAAAGCGGCGGCATCCAGGCGCTGGGTTGATTGGCGTTGGCCCAGAAGTCCACGTAGCCGCGGAATCCACCCGTTTTGCCGAGGACCGGCTGCGCAAGCACCCCGGCCACGACTGTGCCCAAGCCCTCCATCACGAACGATGAGTTCGCGCTGTAGCCATAGAGCGAAGCGACATCCACGGTTTGTGCCCACAGCAACTGCATGGGCGCTGTCGGTGAACCGACGCGGCCCCAAATCTGGAGCGGAGCCGGTCCACCCTCTTCGGAGACTCCGAAGCCGTTTAAGCTCACATCGATGGTCGAAGGCCCGCCCACGTACGGAGCATCCTGGTTGAACCAAGCCAAGTTTAGGACAAAGTCGCCACCAAAGTTTCCGTCAGCGCCAAAAATCGGCGTCGGGGAGTTGTTCCACCAGTTCGGCCAAAAAGCGGTGACTTCGTTGTCAGATTCTTGACCATTGCCCGAGGGGGTGAAGAAAAGCCGGTCTTGGCCAGCACCCTGAGTCGCCCATTCGATACCGGCGAATCCGCCGCTACCGCCCCAGGGGGTGGCACCGGTTTGGTTCCAAGCACCGACGTTGAAGTGAGGCCCGTCAGCCAGCTGGACGAAGAGCGGGGCCGCCGAGGAGAGGCTGGCCGCCGAGACGGCGATTGAAATGAGTGCAATCTTTCTCATAAGGATGAACTCCAATTTAAGTCGTAACTTCCCCTTCACTGGAAATGAAGTTAGAGATATTGTATCACGGTTTTTGTTAAGAATCACTTTTGGGCCCATAAATCGGTTACGATAATCTCGACAGGCTTGAAATGGAATTGAAAACACGTAAATTTGCGAGGATCGCAAGGCCCGAGTCCGGATGGGTCATCGCCAACGTCTAGGACAAAGGCATGAGCGCGACCGATCTGACTCCCATCAAAGCCGTCGTCATGGCCGGAGGCGAAGGCTCGCGGCTCCGGCCGATCACCGCCCATCGACCCAAACCGCTCGTACCGATCGGGAATCAGCCGATCATGGAGCACATCGTCGGGCTCCTCCAGCGGCACGGCATCGAAGAGATCGTCGCCACCATCCACTACCTCGCCGACGAAATTCAGAGCTACTTTGACGACGGCGCGGACTTCGACGTCCGGATGCACTATAGCGTTGAAGACACGCCGCTCGGAACTGCCGGGAGCGTGAAAAAGGCCGAAGCCCTCCTCCGCGATGGGACGTTCATCATCGTCTCCGGTGATGCGCTCACCGATTGCGACCTCACCCAAGCGCTGGAGTTTCACCGAGCGAAGAAGAGTCTCGCCACCCTCATCCTCTATCGCGTGCCCAACCCGCTGGAGTTCGGGGTGGTGATCACGGATGAAGAAGGGCGCATTCAGCGATTTCTCGAAAAACCGAGCTGGTCTGAGGTGTTCAGCGACACCGTCAACACCGGGATGTACATCCTCGAGCCCGAGGTTTTCGACACAATGGAGCCCGGCAAGATCTATGACTGGAGCCAAGACATCTTTCCCCGGCTCCTTCAAGAAGGCAAACCGCTCTATGGCTACGTGATGGACGGCTATTGGTGCGACGTCGGCAACCTCACCCAATACCGTGACGCGCAAGAGCACCTTCTTCGAGGCGAAGCTCACCTGCCGGTCCAAGGCATCGAGCGGTCCGAAGGGGTCTGGGTCGGAGCGAACTCAGTCATCGAAGAGGGTGTGACCTTGGCCCCGCCGCTCCTGATCGGCCGGAACTGTAAGATTAAATCTGGAGCCCGTATCGGTCCTTATACAGTCATCGGCGACAATAGCCTGGTCGAAACTGGGGCCCTCGTCGAGCGGAGCGTCGTCTGGGATTCCAGTTACATTGGAGCTCAGGCGGCCGTTCATTCCGCGATCATCGGCTCCAAAGTCACGATCAAGCGAGACTGCCTCATTCAAGAAGATGCGGTCATCGGAGACCGTTGTTTACTCGATGCGGGTGCCCATGTCCGGCCGCGCATTAAGCTCTGGCCGGACAAAGTGATCGAGCGGGGATCGACCGTCACGATGTCCCTGGTTTGGGGCAACAAGTGGCGAGGATCGCTCTTTCGAGAACTGGGCGTTGCCGGTTTGAGCAATATCGAGATCACCCCGGATTTTGCCACTCGGTTCGGGTCGGCCTACGGCTCGACCCTGCCGAACGGCAGCAAGATTGTCACGAGCCGAGACTCCACCAGATCGTCCCGAATGATCAAGCGGGCCATCATCGCGTCGCTTCTTAGCGTCGGATGCGACGTGCTCGATCTCCGCGGGACGGCGGTGCCGATTGTTCGCCACTTTACCAAGCTCAGCGGCGCGGCCGGAGCTGTCCACACCCGCAAGCTCCCGGGCAACAAGCGAGTCACCCTGATGGAGCTGTTTGGGCCCAATGGGGCCTATCTGCCGCGGGCGATGGAGCGCAAGGTCGAGACGGCCTTCTTTCGGGAGGACTTTCACCGCACCGACCCGGATGACCTCGGCTCCATTGAGTACGCGGGACGCGCAGTCGAGGAGTATCAGGCGGCGTTCTTTCACCTGTTAGAGCCTCAGATTGGCGGCCGCAAGCTGAAAGTCGTGTGTGACTACGGCTATAGCGCGCTGGGGGCCATTTTCCCGGCGATGCTCGCCCGGCTGGGCATCGAGTCGATCAGCCTCAACGGGTTTTCAGACGCCAAACTGGCCCCTCGCTCACCCGAAGAGGTGGCCGGTCACTTGCAGAACCTCAAGCAGATCGTCGGGATGCTCGGCCATGACCTCGGCGTCCTGTTCATGGACGAGGGCGAGCGCATGACCGTCGTCGACCGTCGGGGCGAGGTGGTGAGCGGTCATGAGTTGCTTGCGGTTTTGGGTGTGTTACTGAGCCAAGTCCAACCTTCGGCGCGCATTTCGCTTCGGGTCTCTGCTCCGACAAAGCTCGAAGAACTCCTGGTCAGCAAAGGGGCGCAGGTGCTTCGAACCAAAGAAGACCTCCGGAGTCTCATCCAGACGAGCCTGGATGCCACTGTCGATTTTGGTGGCGACGATCGAGGCGGCCTGCTCTTTCCGGCTTTTCACGCCGGCTTTGACGCGATGTTCGGCCTGGCGCGATTGCTCGTTCTGCTCCAAGCGACTGAGTTGAGCCTCACTGAGGTCGCCGAATCGATCCCGCCGATGCCCTTGGCTTATCAGCAAGTCCGATGTCCTTGGGAGAGCAAGGGCGCGGTGATGCGGCAGATCACCGAGCGGCTGAATGAACCCGAGGATGTCGAGCTTCTGGACGGGATCAAGACGCACGGACCGGACGGATGGGTTTTGGTGTTGCCCGACTCGGTCGAGCCAGTTTTCCACGTCTACGCCGAAGGCAACGAGGCGGCCCGAGGGGTCGAAATGCTCCAACAAGCCGTGGCCGAGATCGAAAATCTCGTCGCAAAGCTCGCCGAATAGGTTAGGGTGACACCGCCGTCAAAGCCTGGAGGGATCGATAGAGAGAGTTCAGTTCGTCGTCTGAGATTTCGCTCGGCGAGGCAACTTTGCGAGCATCAGAGACCAGGTCCGAGACGGTCTGATCAGTCCATGAGCCTTTGGCTTGCCCGGCATGATCCAGAGTCGTTAAAGAGATTCGAAACTGAGTCAGGCTGTGCTCTTTGAGATAGCCGATGCCCTCTTCGATGAGGTCCGGAATGGAGGTGAAGACCCCGAGAATGGTGGACCGTCCGTCCGCCTGCATGACCTCAACAATCCAGTATAGTCTCCGGAACATGACCTGTAAAGGATACTGTATTCTTCAAGGAAGTCAAGCGATTTCAAGCGAAATGTGACAGAAAACCTGGACACAAAAGAAATTGCTCGGGAGGGTTGGTGGGCCCAGCTAGATTCGAACTAGCGACCTCACCCTTATCAGGGGTGCGCTCTAACCAACTGAGCTATGAGCCCGACCGTTGTGGATTCTACTCGGACCGGCAGACCCCACGCAAGCCCTCCGATCTCGGGGCGGGACTTTGGTCAGGCCGGAGAATCGCCCGAGGGAGCGGTCGCCTTTTTCTCCTTCCGATGGTTGGCCCATTCCACGACAATCGGGACGATGCTCAGCATGATGATCGCCAGAACCGCATAGCTGAAGTTGTCCCGAACGAACTTGAGGCCGCCAAAGAAGTAGCCTGCGAGGACACAAACGCATACCCACAAGATCGCCCCGGTGACGTTGTAATAGATAAATCGACCATAATTCATCGCCCCCATCCCGGCGACGAACGGGGCAAAGGTCCGCACAATCGGCACAAATCGAGCCAAGACGATCGCCTTTCCACCGTGCTTTTCAAAGAAGGCATTGGTTTTGTCCAGGTGAGACCGCTTAAAAATCTTCGAGTCTTCCTTGCGAAAGGCACGCGGGCCAAACCACTTGCCGCAGTGGTAGTTCACGGTGTCCCCCAAAATCGCGGCGACGATGAGCAGTGCCATCAGTAACCACAGATTGAACCCACCCTGCTCCGGATGCGCAAAGATACCCGCCGCAAAGAGCAGCGAATCCCCCGGCAAGAACGGGGTGACCACAAGCCCGGTCTCGCAAAAGACGATCAGAAACAGAATGCCGTAGGTCCAGACGCCGTAATCTCGAATCATCTCGGCGATGTGGTCGTCAATGTGCAGAATAAAGTCGATCATAGTCGCCTTGGGCCTCAAGAACATTGTGGCCAACTCACGTTCGGGCATGCAGGGTGAGGGCCTGCGGGAGCCTCGATTCAGACGATTTCAACCTTAAACCGGTAGAATAGAGGGACGCCCAGGCCCCCTCATGGACCAATCCCACATCCGCAATTTCTGCATCATTGCCCACATCGATCACGGCAAGTCGACCCTTGCCGACCGATTGATCGAACGGTGCGGGGCGATTCGTGGGACGGCCCAAGAGCAGATGCTGGACTCGATGGACATCGAGCGAGAGCGCGGGATCACGATCAAGATGGCCGCCGTCCGGCTCATCTATAAGGCTCAGAACGGAGAGACCTACCAACTGAACCTGATCGACACCCCCGGGCACGTCGATTTTACGTACGAGGTCAGCCGTGCCCTCGCCGCTTGCGAAGGGGCCCTGCTCGTGGTGGACGCCAGCCAAGGCGTCGAAGCCCAGACCATCGCCAACGCGGGCATGGCGATGAATCAGAACCTTGAGATCATCCCGGTGATCAACAAGATCGACTTGCCGCACGCGGACATCGACCGGGCTCGCGAAGAGATCGAGGCCGCCGTGGCCATTGATGCCACTGACGCCATTCCGTGCTCCGCAAAATCGGGCATCGGGATCGACGAGATTCTCGAAGCCGTGGTGCACCGAGTCCCGCCCCCGGCGGGCGATCCCGAAGCCCCCTTGCGTGCCCTCATCTACGACTCACATTTCGACAGCTATCAAGGCGCGATCGCCTATGTCCGAGTCAAAGACGGTTCGGTGAAAAAGGGCGACAAGATCGTGATGATGTCAACCGAGGCGAAGTTTGACGTCGACACCACCGGCCACTTCGGCCCCGGAATGACCGTCAACGAAGGGCTCGGATGCGGCGAAGTTGGATTCATCACCGCCGCCATGAAATCGATCGGCGACGCTCAAGTCGGCGACACCGTCACCAAAATGCCTGATCTCGCCACCGAGGCCTTGCCGGGTTATCGAAAAGCCCTGAGCATGGTTTTCTGTGGACTCTATCCATCGGACGGGGACCAGTACGAGGACCTGCGGGATGCGATCGACAAGCTCCGACTGAACGATGCGGCTCTCCAATTCGAGCCCGAAACCTCGGCGGCGCTCGGCTTCGGTTTCCGGTGCGGGTTTTTGGGGCTCCTGCACATGGAGATCGCCAAAGAACGCTTGGAGCGAGAATTTGGCCTAGACCTGATCCTCACGGCTCCCAGCGTCGATTATCAGATCACCTGGAAAGGCGGCAAAGTGGAGCACATCAGCAACCCGACCGACTTTCCTCAGCCCCACGAGCTCGACCTGATCGAGGAGCCGATCGTCGAGGCGAGCATCATGGTCCCGAACGAGTACGTCGGCGCGGTCATGACCCTTTGCCAAGAACGACGCGGCGTCTACACTCGAACCGAGTACCCCACTCCGCAACGAGTGATCTTGCACTACACCTTGCCGCTGGGCGAAATCTTGCTCGACTTCTTCGACAAGCTCAAGTCGAATACCCGAGGCTACGCCAGCTTTGACTATGAGCTCGCGGGTTACCAGCCGAGCGACCTCGTCAAGGTCGATATCTTGCTCAACGGCGATGCCGTCGACGCATTGAGCTTCATTGTCCACCGGGACTTTGCCTACAACCGAGGCCGGGCGATGGTCGAACAGCTCCGCAAAGTCGTACCTCGACAGCAGTACGAAGTCCGGGTCCAAGCGGCCCTCGGAGCGAAGATCATCGCCGCCGATTCGATCAAGCCGTTTCGAAAGAACGTCATCGCCAAATGCTACGGCGGCGACGTCAGCCGAAAACGCAAGCTCCTCGAAAAACAGAAAGAGGGCAAAAAGCGCATGAAGCAGATCGGAAGCGTTGAACTCCCGCAAGAGGCGTTCTTGAGCGTTTTGCGCGTGGCGGAGTAGCGGATGTCCTTCGACCCCGTCGCCTCGGCTCTGGCCCTGTTGGCCCACTTGGAGGCAGAATTCCCGCTGAAAAGAGAGGTCCGACTCGAATGGCGTCGATACCGGACGACCGCCGGGATGGCCGACGTTGTCGGTTATCGCATCATGCTGAGTCAGCTGCTCATGACCGACGCGGATCGGTTGGAGTCCACCCTACGGCACGAATTTGCGCACCTATTGGCGTGTGATCGGCATGGGCTTCGCGCGCGGGGTCATGGCCGCGCCTGGCAACAAGCGATGCGCGACCTCGGACAAAAACCGGAAGTAACTCACCGCTACCCGGTGCAACGAAATCAGCCTCGCCAGCAAGTCCGGTTGCGATGCCAGCTTTGCCACGCCGAGTTCGCCCGGTCGCGAAAACTCCCCCGCCGCCGACGCTATCTGCATGTCGGTTGCGGAGGAGTGATCGAGATGATCGATGTCGCCCCGGTTCGACCGGAATCGGCCGAATCTTAGGGGATCAGCTTGAGCGTCACGGTCCCGCTCGCTTCAGCCCCCACCGCCGGGATCGGCAAGCCCGAGTACTTCACCTCTTGCTTGACGATGGTCATGTCTTTTCTGGCCCAAACTTGACCTTCGGCAGTGAGTCCATTGGCCTCTTTCACCGAGGTCTTAAACTTCCATAGGGTCTCGTCGCCGACCTTGTCTGGACCCAAGTAAGTCGTCTCGACCGTGAGCGCCGGGATCTCGCCTTGAGCCTTGGCTTCTTGCTTCCAGGGCTTATCCTTTTCCATCTCAACGATCGGGACCACGAACATCAGCGTCATATAAAGTCGAGTCATATCGACCTCAGCAAAGCCTCCGGTGATCGACTTCGGCAGTCCTTCGGGGTTCGCTTGGACGATCAATGGATCAGTCGCCGGGGTTGGAATCTCTTCGCCGCCAGCTTCGACGCGCATTTCTTCGATCAAGGCCCGAAGCGTTTGACCCTCGGCCGAGCGCTTCTCTACCGACCGAGTCAACTTGAGGCTCACCGTGGCCTCCATGCCCATGAGGCCGAGGTTCATGTCGACCTGGTGCTTCACTTTGGCCGACGACGAGGCCGGAACTTCGAACGTCACCTTGTCTTGAGCCCCAGCAAGGCTCATCCCAACGACTCCCACGATGCCCAACGCGATCAACCGATTCATTCGTCTTTCTCCTGTGTGTCCATTCCCCTGGGAGTGCAGTACGCGGCGCCCGAGGAAGGGGTTGCAGATTTCTTGGTTCGTGTGTACCAGAAGCGAACTGGTGAAAACCCAGGACCGTCCTGGAGATGAAGGGCGGAATCGACCTCTTGAAGGACGAAAATCTGCCGAAAAGAAGGAGGGGCCGTCGTTGGGTGTGCCAAAATAGACAAGATCAAGCGATGAACTGGAACCGAACCTTCTGGATCGTGATCATGCTGATGTCGGCGGTCTGGGCTTCTGCCCAGTCCAAGCAGGTGATTGGCAAGCTCGGGCAAACCACTGAGCGGGCGACGATTCACGCGAGCCCCTCGACGAAATCCCGAGTGTTTTATCGCGCCCAGGCGTTTGAATATCTGATCATTCGCACCTCGAACAGCTCGGCCTGGCTCCGAGTGGTCTTGGAAAACGGCCGATTCGGCTACATCCAGACCGACAAAGTGGCTCGGTTGCCGTACGACGTGACAGTCGGCCAGACTCAAACTCGGACCGCGAGTCGCCCCGGCACCGGATCCACCCCTTCCCGCTCGACCAGCAGCTCGAATTCTCGCGCTTGGGCCGCCCAATACGGGCTCCAGTATACGGGTACGCCCTACAAGTGGGGCGGAAACGACCCGAATCGTGGCATCGACTGCTCGGCGTTCGTGAAGTATCTTTATGGCCAGATCGGGATCAAGCTCCCGCGCACTGCGGCCGAGCAAGCCTTGGTTGGGACGCCCATCCAGCGGCTCGAAGACCTCCAGCCCGGCGACCGGCTCTACTTCTGGGAAAACCGGCGCAACAAGATTGGGCACACCGGGGTCTATCTGGGTAATGGCTTCTTTGTCCACTCTAGTTCGGGCCGAAAAGGGGTCGCCACCGACGATCTGCGCAACCCGAAGTGGCGGAATATCTTGGTCGCCGCGCGTCGCTAAAGGCCCGCTCGACTCAGCACCGTTCGAGATACAATCTCCCGTATGGCTCGTTTGCGCATCCTGATCGCCGACGACGATCCGATCATCGTGCTCGACTTGCGGCAGATGCTTGAGAGCTTAGGCTATGAAGTCGTGGGCCAAGCTGGAGATGGTCAAGAGGCCGTTGAGCTCGCGAGTGAGACCCGACCCGATGTCTGCGTCATGGACGTCAAGATGCCGGGGCTGGATGGAATCGATGCCGCGAGCGCCATTCTCGGCGAGAACATCGCCCCGGTCGTCTTGCTGACCGCATACAGTGACCGCGAACTCATCGAGCGGGCCTCCCAGGCGGGAGTCTTCGGGTATCTCGTTAAGCCGTTCAAACCGAACGACCTGCCTCCGGCGATTGAGATTGCCCGAAGTCGGTTCGAGCAGAATCAGCGACTCAACCAAGAGATCGCCCAGGTCGAAGAGAGGCTCGAAGCGCGAAAAGTCATCGACCGTGCCAAGGGGCTCCTGATGGATCGCGAGCGGATTTCCGAAGCGGAAGCCTATCGAAGACTTCAAACGACGGCCATGCAGGACCGCAAGACGATCCGCGACGTCGCCCAAAGCCTGATCGAATCGCTCTAGCGAAGAACGTCGAGCGGGGTGAAGGATCGACCCAAGACCACCTTCGAATCGCCGTCCATCCACTGATCGAGCGCGGTGGCGTAGACCTGCCGGAAGTCGATGGCGAACTTGAGGTCGCCGTCATTGAGGTCGTTCAGGTCTGGGATCGGGCCGTAGAGGCCGCCTTTGACGCTCTTGCCGACCAGGAACATCGGGGCCGCCGCACCATGATCGGTTCCGGCAGAAGCGTTCTCATAGGACCGACGTCCGAATTCGCTAAACACGACCACGATGACGCGGTCCGCCATGCCCGCCGCCTCCATCTCCTCCATAAACGCTTTCAGGCCGTCGCCGAGGCCTTTCAGAAGCCGCGAGTGCTGGTCCAATTGGCGAGCGTGGGTGTCGAAGCCGCCTGCGCTGAAATAGATGACGCGCGTGACCGGTGAGGCCACAACGAGTTGGGCAATCTGCTTGAACCCGTTGCCGAACGGGTCGTTGTTATAGGTCTGCTTAGGCGAAAACTTGCTCAGCTTCTCTTTGAGTTGGGTCATGGCATCCAGTGCGGTCTTGTTGGCTTGCTGGATCAGCCTGGTGTCGGTGCCAGATTTGGCGTCGGAGCCTTGAATCTGTCGCAGAAGTCGCTCGGCGTCCGGATCGCCAACCATCGATTGGATGTCGGCCAGGCTCGCAAAGCAGGGGATTGACGCATCTTTGGCAGTCAGAGCCCGCGGGGTCTCGGTCGAAAGGCCGAGCGCCACAATCGGATTCAAAGGCCCGGTGAGCATTTCGTTGTCAAAGTGCCGACCGATCCACCCGTAGCGCAAAGTTTGGTCTGGGCTGGCCGATTGCCAGATGTCCATGCTCTTAAAGTGAGAGCGGTTGGGTTGGGGATAACCCACGTTCTGCAAGATCGCGACTTGCTTCTTTTGGTACAGCTCATGGAGCCCGCCCAGCGCTGGATGGAGCCCGAGACCTTGGTCGATCTTCAGAGCGTCTTCGGCTTTGATGCCCAGAGTCGGGCGGAGCTGATAGTAGCGAGGGTTTTGGTACGGCACAACGGTATTGAGCCCATCATTACCCCCCGAAAGCTGGATGACGACGAGAACCTTGTCGTTGCCGGGTTTTCCTCCCTTGCTCAAGGCGATCAGGTCGTTTTTCGCCAAGGCGCTCACCCAAGAAGGGGTCATGAGTCCGAGGCCGATGATGCCGCCTCGCTTCAGAATTTCACGTCGACTTAAACCTTCGCTCATGGTGTTTTGCTCCGCACGCCTGTGATCTTATTGTATGGCGGAAAAGACGAAAGGACAAGTCTCAGTGTTCAGTAGGGCGGGTATCTTTCCTGCAAGAACCTGTGAAAACTCCGACCTTTGCCTCCAGTAGTGTCGCCGCTTCGGTGGTTTTGGCCGCCGTCACGTTGGGAGTCTTTGGGAGCGCCGCTTCGATCGGGCCTGAAAGTGTGGTGCTGCGCTATCACGAGGCGGTTTCGGTTCGAAACGAGCGCGAACTCCGCGACATCCAGCTTCAAGGGAACGAGAACCCGTTCGTCTTTGAACTGCGGGTCCAGACCACGCAGTACCTTCAGTTCCGACCTGAAGTTCGCATTCAGAGAGTAGCTTCCCAAGATCGCGAGGCGATTGTCGAAGTACTTTACGACTTTGGCCCTCGGGGTCGAGTCAGCAAGCCGTTTATCCTGCGGCGGCAAGGAAGTTTCTGGCGAATCGACGCCGAGGCCACCCAACTCCGTCTCCGGCAAACTTTTGGCTTGGAATAAGGTTCATAATGCAGAATATGACCCGCGCGGGCCGGTTCAACCCCATTGTCGTGATCGGACTTATTTCGATCGCGATGATCGTCGTCACGCTCCTCTTCACGCGGGACCAACCGACCCAAGCCGCCAACCGATTCATGATCGCACTGGGCCGGGGCCAAGTGGATGAGCTGATGGAGCTGAGCACATTCGAAGGCTCGGCCGATCAGATTCGCAAGCAGTGGGAGTACGCCACCCAAGTGGCCGGGCCTCATTACCGATTTGTCTATCGGATTCTCGAATACACCCCCCAAGGCGACAATCAAGCCGCTGTGCGCATCGGGCTCACTCGGAACGTCTTTGGAGACGCGCCTTATGAAGAGTTGTACGACTTGCCCTTGCGCAAGGTCGACGGCAAGTGGAAAGTCGAGGTCCGCAATTTGGCTCGGGACATGTACCCGGCTCTGCCTCGCTAGTTTTAGGCTAATCTAAGCCGACTTCGGACCGGAGCTTTTTCACGTCGAACTGCCCAAGGGCCCGGCATTGGCCTGGGGCCAAGTTTCGAAGCACTAAGTGTCCAATTCGGACTCGCTTCAAGCTGAGAACCTCATGCCCCACCAGGGCGCACATCTCTCGAATTTGGCGCTTGCGACCTTCGTGCAGGACGATGCGCAGGTGAGTCAGATTCCGCCTCGGGTCGTAGCCTGTGATTTCAAAAATCGCCGGGGAAGTTTTGCGGCCCTCGATGGGGACTCCTTTAGCCAGCTTCATGGCCGAGCGGTCCTGCATCTCCCCCGCAACCGAGGCTTGATACTCTTTTTCGAGTCCGTATTGGGCGTGGGTCATGCGCGCGGCGAGTTCGCCGTCGTTCGTAAAGAGGATCAAACCTTCGGTGTCCATGTCGAGCCGACCGACCGGCTTGAGCCGCACCCCAACATCGGGCAGATACTCTTTCACCGTGCGCCTCTTTTGTGGGTCATCGAGCGTGGTCACCACCCCTTTCGGCTTGTTCATCAAGATGTAGAACAGTCGAGAAGGACGAAGCCCTTCGCCGTCGACCGTCACGTGGTCATCTGGACCGACTTTGGTCCCCATCTCGGTCACAATCTCACCGTTCACGGTCACCCGTCCTTCTCGAATCAGCTCTTCGGCCTTGCGACGGCTCGTCACGCCGCAAGACGCGATGAACTTATGCAATCGGACCTCTTCATGGGTTGTTTCTGGGGACGGCATTTAGATGAACCTCCGGGATTTCCCTCGCATCCAAAGGGCGGCACCGATCAGCCCGCCGGCCAGGATCGCTCCAACCCAAAAATTCGGCCCCGATCCGGCCACCGACAGAAACCTCCGGACTTCGACTCGCTCTTGGGAGAGCAAGGGGGCTTTCATCTGGAACCCGGTCGAATCCGACAGGACCCACTGGCCGACGTCTTGTCCAACCTCAACGGGGGCTTGGAGTTTGTCCCATTCGAACTGCTGTCGGACGAGATCACCCCGGCGAACGACCATCTTGGCGGGTCCTTCTGGAAGCGCCCGAACCTCTCGGGGGGTGCCATCTTCGACTTTGTGACTGACTGGATTCACTGGAGCCGCGATCTCTTGCATCTCCCATTGGGCAAACGCCCAGTTCAGCATCTTCTGGTGATCCGCTTGCCAGTCTTCGCTCTTCAGAACGACCGTAATGACTCGAAAGCCGTTTCGAGTCGCGCTCCCGACATAGCATTTGCCCGCCGGGATCGTCCAGCCGGTCTTGATGCCGTCCGCGGTCGCGTCCTTCTTGAGCCACTTGTTCTTGTTCAGCACCCAGAGGTCTTCTTGGTTGGTGCCTCGGGTGAGCTTCCACTTTTGGGTTCGGACAATCTCGCGAAAATCCGGACGCCGCATCGCCTCGCGGCCGATCCGAGCAAGGTCCATGGCGCTGACTTGGTGCTGAGGATCGTTCAGGCCGTGGGGATTTCGAAACTGAGCCGATTCGCATCCGATCTCGCGGGCTCGGGCATTCATCATCTCGCTGAAGGCCTCCTGCGAACCCGCCAAATGGACCGCGACCGCATAGCACGCGTCGTTGGCACTGCGTAGCATCATCGCATAGGCCAAATCTCGAGCAGAAACCAGCTCGCCCGGTCGAAGGTGCATGCTGGATTCGCCGACCGTTTCCACGTCGAGCGGGGCCGCGATCAGATCGGTCGGCTGCGTTTGCTCTAGCAACAGGAGGGTCGTCAAAATCTTCGTCGTGCTCGCCGGGTAGCGCGGCGTCGAAGGGTCTTTGGCCCAAAGAGTCCGCCCCGTTTCTGCGTCCAGGATCACCGCGCTCGCGGCCGAAACCTGGAGCTCGGGCAACTTGGGAAGGAGCGGCACCGCTTCAATGGAGACTTCGGGGCGCAGTTTCGGGCGCAGTTCCGGGCGCACCTCGCCGGAATTCGGCCCAGCCCAGCCCACAGCCGAAGCGGCGATCAAGGCGATCAAGGCTGCTACCAGTGCGAAAACGCGACCCCCAACCACAACGACCAGTCTAGCCGATCCTGCCACCCGCTCGTTAGCTCGTTTCCGGGCCTGAAGGGCCGTCGCGATGAGATGTCGGCCTTTCAGGCCTCCCGAACATGGCGGAAGTTCGGAGGCTCGGGGGGCGGAGGTTCGAGGAACGAAAAATCCGAACTCCCAAACCCCCGAACCCACCGAACCTCCGAACCAGATAGAATAATGAACATGCCGAAGACCTTGTTCGACAAAGTGTGGGATAGCCACGTGGTGGCTGAGATGCCTGATGGTGGTGTGCTTCTCTACATCGACCGGCATCTGGTGCACGAGGTGACCTCGCCCCAGGCTTTTGACGGACTCCGCGAGAAAGGGCGACCGGTCCGCCGTCCAGACTTAACTTTTGCCACGGTCGATCACAACGTCCCCACCGACGGTCGGGCCATCGATGAATCGACTCTGAGCGGACAGCAGCTCGCCGCTCTGAATCGAAATTGCCAAGAGTTCGGGGTGCCGCTCTTTGGCTATCTCGGCGACAAGCAAGGCATCGTCCATGTCATCGGTCCGCAGCTAGGCATCACCCTGCCGGGGCTGACGATTGTTTGCGGCGATAGTCACACCAGCACCCACGGGGCCTTTGGCGCCCTGGCCTTTGGGATCGGAACGACCGAAGTCGAACACGTTCTGGCAACCCAAACTCTGCCCGCGCCCCGCAAGCCGAAGAGCCTCGGGATCGAAGTGGTGGGCTCCTTGGGGCCGGGGGTCACGGCCAAAGACATCATTCTCGCGATCATTCGCAAGCTCGGCGCAAGCGGGGGGACGGGATATGTCGCTGAGTACTTTGGACCGACGATCCGCGCGCTCGGAATGAGCAATCGAATGACGATCTGCAATATGTCGATCGAAATGGGGGCCCGAGCGGGGATGATCGCCCCCGATGAGACGACTTTTGAGTTCATCGGCGCCGAAGATCGACCGTTTGCGCCGAAGGACTTTGCCTTCAAACAGATGGTGGAGCACGCCCGGTCGCTTTCTAGCGACCCCGGAGCGAGCTATGACCGGACGGAGCGGCTGGATGTCGAAGGCATGCCGCCGCAGGTGACTTGGGGAACGACTCCCGCCATGACCACCGACATTACCGGTGCGGTTCCAGAGCCTCGCGACGCCGCCGAAGAGCGGGCTCTTTCCTACATGGGTCTCAAACCGGGCCAGTCGATGGCGGACTTGGCAGTCAACACGGTTTTCATCGGGTCGTGCACCAACTCGAGGATCGAAGATCTGCGGGAAGCGGCCCAGGTGGTGCGCGGACGCCGAGTCGCTCCAGGAGTGAGGGCGATGGTGGTGCCAGGCAGCGAGGCCGTCAAGCAACTGGCCGAGCGCGAAGGCCTCGCCGATGTGTTTCGAGACGCCGGATTCGAGTGGCATCACGCTGGGTGTTCGATGTGTTTGGGGATGAATGGCGATATTTTGCGACCCCAGCAGCGAAGCGCCAGCACCAGCAATCGTCCGTACGAAGGGCGCCAAGGGCCGGGCTCGCGGACTCATTTGGTTTCGCCGATCACCGCCGCCGCGACGGCATTGAAAGGTCGATTTGCCGATCCACGCGAGTTGCTTTAACGCCGCCGGATCGAGCTGACGTCGGGCCTGTCGGCGGGGCGTCCATAATGAGGCGACATGAGCGCCTTGATGTCGATGCCGATCGCGCACCTCCCTCCCCCTCGGGTCGGCAAGGTCCGCGAGGTCTTTGATCTGGGTGATGCCGTCTTGATCGTGGCCACCGACCGGCTGAGCGCGTACGACGTCGTCATGGCCAATGGCGTGCCGGGCAAAGGGATTCTGCTGAATCAGCTGAGTGCCTTTTGGTTCGACATGTTTCGGGACGTCTGCCCGAACCACGTTCTTTCGACCGATGATCGGGTGATCGCCGAATACGTCGGCACCGAGGAGCCTCGCTTGCGACGTCGGAGCACCCTGGCTCGCAAAGCGCGGCCACTCCCCATCGAGTGTGTAGCTCGCGGCTACATCACAGGCTCGATTTATGCCGACTATCGGCGCGAGGGTCCGAAGGTCCATGGGCTGTCCTTGCCTGAGGGGTTGGTGGATGGCGACCGACTGCCCGAAGTCCTCTTTACTCCCGCGACCAAAGCCCAAGAGGGTCATGACGAGAACCTCTCCTGGGATCAAGCGGTCGACCTCGTCGGGTCCGAAACGGCGGATCAGGTTCGGTCGTGGACATTAGCGCTCTACCAACGAGCGGCGGCCTACGCCGAAGCCCGAGGCATCTTGCTCGCCGATACGAAGTTCGAGTTTGGCGAGACCCCCGATGGTCTCATCTGGATCGACGAAGCTTTGACTCCAGATTCGAGCCGCTTTTGGGATGCGGCGAGCTATGCCCCCGGTCAGGCCCAGCCGAGCTTTGACAAGCAGTACGTTCGCGACTATCTCACGTCGATCGGGTGGGACCGCCGACCGCCCGGACCCGAGCTGCCGACCGAGGTCATCCGCGCCACTCGGCAGAAGTATCAAGAGGCCTACGAAAGGCTGGTCGGCACTCGCTGTGAACTCGATGCTGACCCTCTATAACCTGCTCTTGGTGTTGGCGGCTCCGTTTTGGGTCACTTGGATGTGGCTTCGAACCCGCGCTCGCGCGGAAAAGCCGGACTGGAGAGAACGGATGGGCCTTTATCGAGGTCTCCCCAAGCCGACCCCAGCCCAGCCGCGAGTTTGGGTGCATGCGGTCTCGGTGGGCGAGGTGGTGGCGGCAATGCCGATTTTGCGCGAGCTTCGGCGACTCGCCCCGCACGTCCAGATCCTCCTCTCGGTCACCACCTCCAGCGGCCACCAGACGGCCCGAGAGAAGGCCACCGACCTTTACGACTCGCTCGTCTACTTTCCGCTGGACGTGCCTCGATACGTGCTGCATGCGATGGTCCGAGCACGGCCTTCGGTTGTCGCGATCATGGAGACCGAGCTCTGGATGAACTTCTTGCACTTTGCTCAGACCTTCGGCGCGAGGACGGTACTGCTCAATGGGCGGATTAGCGACCGAAGCTACCCGCGCTCGATGAAGATCCGTTTCTTTTATCGGGCGCTCCTGAAAAAGATGGACCGATGCCTCATGCAGACCCCGCAAGATGCCGAGCGCATCCAAGATCTGGGGGCTCAGGAGGCGAGCGTCTTGGGGAACTGCAAGTTTGACGAAGCCATTGCCGGGACGGACGCAGACCCGAACGAATGGCGACAAACCCTCGGGATCGCTCCGGGAGCTCGAGTGGTCGTCGTCGGGTCGACGCGGGGCGAAGATGAAGAGGCGTTCGTTCTGGACGCTCTCGCTCGGCTGACCGAGTTGGTGGTGGTCTATGCGCCGAGGCACCTGGAGCGCTTAGAACCTTTGCGGACGCAGGCGCAAAAGTCGCTCGGCGAAGCGAGTTTGCGAAGTGAAGGCGGAGGCGGACGATGCATCTTGCTCGACACCTATGGAGAATTGTCGAAAATCTACTGCGTGGCCGACGTCGTGATTATTGGCGGGGGGTTTGGCCCTTACGGCGGCCAAAATCTGATTCAGCCGCTGGCTCACGGCAAGCCCGTGCTCCATGGCCCCCACATGCAGAACTTTCGAGATGCGTCCGAGGCCGCCGCTCGGGTTGGGGCGACGCAAGTTTGTGCCACGCCCGACCAGCTCGCGGACGCGCTCCAGTCCCTTTTGAATGATGCGGAGCGTCGAGAGGCGATGGGCCGTGCGGCTCGCCAGATGATCGAAGAGAGTCGCGGGGCGAGTCAGCGCTACGCAGAGGCGATCCTTGCCGAGCTTCCCCAGGCTCAAGTCTTTCGATCCACCCCCTAGAATACCAGCAACACATAGACAGATGTCGATCATCGTAAAAGGGGCCTAGTGATTTCGTTAGGAATGATATACAATGCTATACAATGATGAGTAACGCGCTGTCGAATAAGGGGGCATTCGCGTGAATCCGCTCTTATCGGCTCGTGAGGCCCAGATCGTGGAGTTTGCGTCGCAAGGGATGACCGACTTGCGCATCGCGTCGGAGCTCGGCATCAGCGCGGCGACTGTGGCGAGCTACTGGGCGCGCATTCGGAGCAAACTCGGCGTGACCTCGAGAACCCACGCGGTGGCGCTTCACCTCCAGTCGAATGCCGCCAAAACCAGGCGCTCCTCCAGGGGCGATGAGAGCATCCTGGCGACGATGCGTCAGGTACTCGACCAAAATCCAGACCCCTTTATGATCCTCACCGAGTCGGGCACCCTGACCTATGCGAACCGGGCTTTTGTCGAGGCGGCCCATGGGGGAGAAAAATATTCCGGCGAAGTGCCGTTGCGAAAGGTCGTGTCGAACGAGGCAGCCTGCGAACATTGGCAGGCCCGAGTTGAAGAAACTCTGCGCGACCAGAGCTATCACACCTATCCGGAGGCCCCGGGCGTCCCCGGTCTGGAATCCCAAAAGGTGGTGTGCTACCCCGCAGGCAAGGCCAAAGACGGGCGAGCTCTTGTGGCCGCGATGTTCCTCCTCTTGCTCTGAATCGTCGGATTCGAGCGTTTGCTCCCGTTCTTTGGGCCAACACGTCCAGTTGCTTGGCCCGATGACCCCCGTAAAATTACTGGTTTTTGCTTGTTGAAAATCGGCTAAAATGGAGAAGTTTGGAGAGATTATGCCAAAGCCGATCGACCCTTCCAGCGGGGGTGCATCCATGAACTCGATTCAGCGATCTATCATCGAAGCCGACGTCATCGAGTCTATCCGGACCATCTATGACCCCGAGATTCCGGTGAATATCTATGATCTGGGACTGATTTATGAAATCGATGTGCGAGACGATGCGTTCGTGACGGTCCAGATGACCTTAACGAGTCCGGCATGCCCGGTTGCAGGGACTTTGCCCGGCGAAGTCGAAGAGAAAGTGCGAGAAACAGCCGGTGTGACCGATGCCAAGGTGGAGCTTGTTTGGGACCCGCCGTTTAGTATCGACCGAATCCCGGAACATGTGAGGCTTGATCTCGGTCTGCTTTGACCGGGTCGAGGTGAATTGGATGAAATTTAGCGCGCAAGAAGAATATGGACTCCGGTGCTTGATCGCCATCGCCGAGCGGGGCTCGGAGGGGAGCACCACGATCCCAGAAATCGCCAAGCGAGAAGGATTGTCTCAGCCCCACGTGGCCAAGCTCCTGGCGATCTTGCGTCGAGCTCAAATCATCCGGAGTACGCGAGGACAATTGGGAGGCTACACGCTCAGTCGTCACGCCGACCAGATCATGATCGGAGATGTCTTGGCGGCTCTGGGCGGGAGACTCTACGAAGGAGGCTTCTGCGATCGCCACGCTGGGTTGCCCCGGGTCTGCGTCCACGATCAAGCCTGCACCTTGCGCCCGCTTTGGCAGCGAATCCAAGACGCCGTCAACCAGGTCGTGGATGCCATCACGCTCGAAGACGTGATGCAAGGTCGCGTCAGCACCCAACAACGAGTCACGGTGCGAAGCAGCATGAACCCCGATTCGCCGTTCTTGCGTAAGTCCCAATAAGAGATGCCTGCTGAGTTTCCCGTCTTGATCTCTGCCCAAACTCAAGAGCACCTGCTGAAGTGGCTCGCGCGGAAAGGCAGTCCCGGGGCCTTCATCCGAATCGGCGTCAAAGGGGGCGGTTGTTCGGGGCTCGAATACGTGCTTAAAATCGACACGGAGCGCAAGTCGATCGATCTGGAGTTCTCGGCCGGAGAGCTTCTCGTCGTCTGCGATGAGAGATCAGCCAAGTTCCTGCAAGGCTCCGAGCTGGTCTACACCGGCAATTTGCTAGGCGGAAACTTCACATTCGAAAACCCGAACGCCAAGCGTTCATGCGGTTGTGGCACGAGCTTTACGCCCGTCGAGCGGAATTCCTAAGCTCAAGTTCGCGCGGTCCAGACAAAGGCCCGGCGCAACAGCTCCTGCGATTCGGGGAGCATCAAGTCCTCCGGAAAATGCCCGATCGTCGTGTAGAAAACCCGAGCCTCTCCAAAGCGCTTGACCCACACCGCTGGCATGTCGCACGGGTTGTCTTGATGGGGCCCCTCTGCAATCGGAAAGGGCGTGGTCGCCAAGACCGTCACCCCTGGATCGACGTGCATATAGTACTGCTCACTGGTCAGCTCAAAGTCCGGCAGCCCCTCCACCAATGGATGGCCCGAACCGCGGCGAAAGCGGACAGGATAGGTGACTTCGGCATTGCCCGGATGAGCCACGAACTGGCCACCGACCATGAATTGCCACTCGCAAGCCATCCGAAATGCATCGCCCATGCCGCCATGACATCCCGCCAGACCCACGCCATGGTCTCGAACTGCCGACACCACCCCCGCGAGCTGCTCCGGAGTGAGCGTATCCATCGTCCAATGCGGCAAGATCAAATCTTGAGACTTCAAGAAATCGAGATCGGCGAAGGTGTCCAGGCTTTCGCTCCGGGTGACCTCAAAATTTTCGCCTCCCAAAACGCTCGCATAGTGGTCCGCCACGCGCTCGGGTTGGTGGCCGGGCCATCCTCCAAAAACGATCACCGCACGTCTTTTCATCGCGGGAATCGTACCAAAGGACCGAACTGGGATGCTCGACTCCGACCCAGGCGGCTCGTCAACCAGTTCCTGGGGGAGCAGAGAAATTTTCTGGCCTAAACTAGTATTTATACTTGGCCAAATAGGAGCACAAATCGCGAAATAGGTGATAATCTGTATACTATATCGCCGAGCAAAACAGGAGACATAGAGATGGCAAGCGCAAAAGCAGAACCGATGAACGACAAGGAAAAGCAACTTCAGAACTCCCTCGCCCAACTGGAAAAGCAGTTTGGCAAAGGGGCGATCATGCGCCTGGGCGATGGTGGAAAAGAGCCTGTTGAGGCGATTCCGACCGGATCGCTCAGCCTGGACATGGCGCTCGGAGTGGGAGGACTCCCGCGGGGACGAATCACTGAGATTTATGGGGCGGAGTCGAGCGGAAAGACGACGATTGCGTTGCAGACGATCGCCGAAGCCCAAAAAGCGGGCGGGTTGGCCCTGTTCATCGACGCCGAACATGCGCTGGACGTCGAATACGCCAAAGCGTTGGGGGTCAATGTTGATCGGCTCTACATCTCGCAACCCACAACGGGCGAAGAGGCCCTGGAGATCATGGACGCCATGATCAAGAGTGGCTCCTTTGACATCGTCGTCCTTGACTCGGTGGCGGCGCTCGTGCCGAAGGCCGAGATTGAAGGCGAAATGGGCGACAGCTTTGTCGGAATTCAGGCCCGAATGATGAGCCAGGCACTCCGCAAGCTCGGCGGCAACATCAACAAAAGCAACACCGCCGCGATCTTTATCAACCAGCTTCGGGAGAAAATTGGCGTGATGTACGGCAATCCGGAAACGACTCCGGGCGGTCGCGCCCTGAAGTTCTGGGCGAGTGTTCGGCTCGAAGTTCGTCGCGGCGAAATCCTCAAGAGCGGGACGGATCAGATCGGGGCTCGGACCAAGGTCAAGGTCGTCAAGAACAAGGTGTCTCCGCCGTTCAAGACCATTGAGTTTGATATGATCTTTGGCAAAGGGATCAGCCGCTCCGGCGACCTCCTGGATGTCGCGACGAGCCTCAACATCGTCAGCCGAGCGGGAACGTACTACAACTACGGCGACACTCGACTCGGCCAAGGCCGCGATAACGCCCGAACGTTCCTGGACGAAAACGTTGAGGTCTTCGCCGAGATCGACAAGGCCGTGCGAGACCAGTTCAAGAAAGAGCGGAGCCAGGCGCCGGCGGCAGCCGCGGTCGAAGTCGAAGAAGACGACGAGGATTGAGCCCAGCACTCGCTGCCGCACTGCGATGGCTTCGGGCTGCGGATCGATTCTCGGTCGAGATTCGCTCCCGGCTCGAGGGCCAAGGTTTTTCCGGCGACGAAGTCGACTCGGTGATGGCGATTTTGAGCCAGAAACGCCTGGTCAACGACGAGCGCACCGCCGAAAACTGGCTGGAGCGAGCGCAGCGCAGGGGGAAAGGATGGGATGCGATGCGAACTGAGCTGATCCAAAAAGGCCTCCCCGAGGACCAAGTCGAGAATTGGCTGGAGAAGTTTGCCACGCCCGAGCCCGAGAACGTTCGGGCCGCTCTCCAGCGAGAATTTCCTCTCGCGAGGCCAACGGATCGAGCCAAGGCGTTCCGCAGAATGGTCCAGCGGGGCGTCGATCCGGAGGTGGCCGAAGCCCAAGTCGAAGCGTATTTTGGCGACCGCGAGGAGCAGGATGGGTGACCGACCGATCTGGTTGCCAAAGGACGATCGACCTTTGCGCTCGATCTTTCTGGACCTGAATGCCTACTTCGCGTCGGTCGAACAGCAAGAAGACCCCTCGCTTCGAGGCAAGCCGGTCGCGGTCGTGCCTCTTTTGGCCGACACGACATTCGTCATCGCCGCCAGCTACGAGGCCAAAGCGTACGGCATCAAAACCGGAACCCGAGTCGACGAGGCCAAGGCTCGCTGCCCCGACCTCATCTTGCGCACCGGCCGGGCGCCGCTCTACTCGCACTACCACCGCCGAGTGCTCGATGCCGTCGACACGGTTTTGCCGGTCGAGAAGGTCTGTAGCATCGACGAGATGCGTTTCCGTCTGATGGGCAAAGAGCAACAACCCGAAGTTGCCCGCCAGCTTGCCCAAAGGCTCAAATCCGCCATCACCGAGCTCGCCGGCGATTGGTTGAAGTGTTCCATCGGCATCGCCCCGAATCCGTTCCTGGCCAAGCTCGCGACCGACCTGATGAAGCCCGACGGCCTCGTCGTGATCGAAGGGCACGAGCTCCCCGACCGGCTGAGGGGGCTCTCGCTCCGTGAATTCTGTGGCATCAACCGCCGGATGGAGGCCCGGCTTCACGGCGCCGGAATCTTCACTTCCGATGACCTGGTCGCCGCCAGCCCTGAAGGGCTCCGGCGAGCATTCGGCAGCGTCGTGGGCGAGCGGTGGTACTACTTGCTCCGCGGGTACGACCTCGAAGAAACCCCGACCCACCGCCGGTCGCTCGGAAATTCCCACGTCTTGCCGCCGAATTTCCGCACCGACCAAGGCGCTCGCCAGGTCTTGCTTCGACTGACTCAAAAAGCGGCGGCCCGTCTTCGGGCCGAGGGGCTCTATGCCGGCTCGATCCACCTGAGCGTCAAAGGAACCAAAAAGAGCTGGAAAGCCAGCCAAAAGCTGCCGAACACTCAAGATTCAGTCCGAATCACCCAAGCGGTCACCGAGCTTTGGGAGGACCGCAACTTCGTCGGCCCACTAGCGGTCGGTCTTGCGTTTGCCGACCTGAGCGAAACCAGCGGCCACACGCCCTCGCTCTTCGAAGCCGAGCAGGATACGACTCTGGTCTCCGACGCCCTCGACCGAGTCAACCAAAAGTTTGGGAAAAACAAGGTCTTCCTCGCCTCACTCCAAGGTGCCAAAGACACCGCCGAAGAACGCATCGCCTTCCAAAAAACCAAGCTCTTTCAAGAAGGGAAAGACGACAACTTGTGGGAGTAAGAGAGGATCTGGTGCGCGGGAAAGGACTCGAACCTTCACGCCTTGTGAGCACTACCACCTCAAGGTAGCGTGTCTACCAATTTCACCACCCGCGCAACGAGCAGAGCCAAAAGAATACCCCGGCTGGGGCGAGGTTGCCAAGACCTTGGGCCCTGGTTTCGGACTCAGGGCCAAGCGGCCCATAATGAAGCGGCATGTCGTGGTATTCCCGCTTGGTTCGACCCTTGCTCTTTCGGTTCGATGCCGAGCGGGTCCACGAGATCGGGCTGCGGATGATCGCCCGGGGATGGGTTCGAGGTCCGCTGGTCCAAGATCCGTTCCTGGAGCGCACGCTCTGGGGGGTTCGCTTCCCGAATCTGCTGGGGCTGGCGGCGGGCTTTGACAAGAATGCGGTCGCCGTCCACCAGTGGCACCGGCTCGGCTTTGGCTTTGTCGAAATCGGGACCGTCACGGCTCATGCCCAGCCGGGCAACCCGCGACCTCGGCTCTTCCGGCTTCCTGAGGACGAGGCGGTGGTGAACCGGCTGGGGTTTAACAATCAGGGTCAGGCCGCGATCGCCGAACGACTCCGGAAGGCTCGGCCCTTGATTCCGATCGGGGTAAATCTGGGAAAGAGCAAGGTCACTGAGCTCGCCGATGCCGCCCAAGACTATGCGACGAGCTTTCAGGCGCTACGCAAGCTCGGCCAATACGCGGTGGTCAACGTCAGTTCGCCCAACACCGCCGGGCTCCGCTCGCTGCAAGAGCGAGACGCGTTGACCGAGATTTTGGTCCGGCTCCGCGAGATCGATTCCCAGGTCCCGCTCCTGGTCAAGGTTGCCCCCGACCTTTCCGACGAAGCCCTCGCCGACGTGGTCCAAGTCGCTCGGGAGCAGCGGATTGCCGGGCTGATCGCCACGAATACGACCCTGTCTCGCGATGGGCTGCGCTTTGACCCGCAACAAGACGGAGGTCTTTCGGGGCGGCCTCTGAAGTCCCGAGCGGACCGGATCTTGGGGCTGCTCGCCCAAGAAGTCCGGGGCGAGATGGCCCTGATCGGGGTGGGGGGCGTCTTTTCTGGTGCAGATTTGGCGGACAAAGTCCGACTCGGCGCGGACCTGGTTCAGGCTTACACCGGGTTCATTTATGGGGGGCCCGGCTTTGCCGGTCGCATCCTGATGGAATATCTGCAGCTCGCGATGCGGGCCGACGGATAAAGAAAGTCCCTTCCGACGAGTCGGAAGGGACTTTTACGTTGCTGGGTCGAACGGCCTAACTGCCCGAGTCGTTACTACTGAGCGTTTCGATGACCTTGATGAGCGGCAAGAACATCGCGACGACGATGAAGCCAACGATAAAGCCGAGCACGACGATCATGACCGGCTCCAAGGCCGCCGTCAAGGAAGCGAGCGTTGCCTCGACCTCAGATTCATAAAAGTCGGCAATCTTCTGGAGCATGTAGTCAAGCGAGCCCGACTCTTCCCCAACGCCGATCATGTGAACAACCATCGGCGGGAACATGCGCGAGTCTTCGAGGGGAACCCCGATCCGGTCACCTTCACGGATTCTTGCCCGAGCTTCGAGCACGGCGTCGGCCATGATGCTGTTGCCAACGGTTCCGGCGACGGTCTCCATCGCTTGCAGAATCGGAACGCCCGAAGTGAGGAGCGTGCCCATGGTTCGGCTGAACCGCGCCATGCAGATCTTGTGGTGGAGCTTGCCAAAGACCGGAACCTTGAGCTTGACCCGGTCGGCCACGCGCCTTCCAAATCGAGTGCTGACAAAGAGCTTCCACGCGACAATGATCGTGACGGTCGAGATCAAAATGATCCACCAGTTGTTCACGAAGTTCTTCGAAAGGTTGATCAAGAACTTGGTTGGGCCGGGGAAGTCGTCCTCTTTGACGCCGATGTCTTTGAAGAGCGAGGCAAACTGCGGGACGACCCAGGCGACGAGGAAGGTGACGATGCCCAAGGCCGCGATCAAGACCAAGACCGGGTAGGTCAGAGCCGACTTGATTTTACGACGAAGCTCAACGTCTTTTTCCAAGAAGTGGGACAGGCGCTGGAGAGACTCTTCGAGAACGCCGCCAATTTCGCCAGCCCGGATCAACCCCAAAAAGAGGTTGTCGAAGGTCCGGGGGTGCCGCTGCATCGCCCGAGAAAGGCTTTCGCCGCCTTCGACTCGGTCGCCGATGTCGGTCAGAATTTTTTTCAGCTTCGGGTCTTGGGTTTGTCGGCCCAAAACGTCCAGACACCGGACCAGCGAAACGCCCGCATCGACCATCGTCGAGAACTGGCGGCAAAAGACGGCCAGGTTGCCTCGCTTGACCTTTCCGAAGCTCCGTTGCTTGGTTTTGCCCGATTTGAGGGTGATGACCTCGACGATCTGAAGCCCTTGTTCTTCAAACCGCTTCCTGAGAATCTCCTCGCTGTCGGCTTCACCGGTGCCCTTTTGGAGCCCTCCGGAGGCGTCTTTGACGGTGTAGCTAAAGAGTGCCATGCGCTATTCCTTTGTATTATCTTTGGCCAGGCGCGACCGCTCCTGTGGTCGTGCTGATCATTTTCTTCAATTCCTCGACGTTGATGGCGCGGGTCATACACTCCTCCAGCGTGACGAGCCCCTTGGTATAGAGGTCCCGCAGACACTGGTCCATCGTCATCATCTCCATCTTTCCGCTCGTTTGGATCATCGACGGAATCTGGTGAGTCTTGTTTTCGCGGATCAGGTTGCGGATGGCTGGGGTAGCGATCATGACCTCGTTGGCGGGGACCCGGCCGGGTCCGCTCGCTCGCGGCAACAGTTGTTGGGCGATGATGGCGACGATATTGTTCGCCAGCTGAATCCGAACCTGCTCTTGCTGGCCTGGGGGAAAGACGTCGATCATCCGGTCGATCGATTCAGCGGCGTTGTTCGTGTGCAGGGTCGCAAAGACCAAGTGTCCGGTCTCAGCGGCAGTGATCGCCAGGTGAATCGTCTCGGTGTCGCGCATTTCACCGACGAGCAGAACGTCGGGGTCTTCGCGAAGGCTCGCCCGAAGGGCGTTGTTAAAGGTCTTGGTGTCGGTTCCGAGCTCGCGCTGGTTAATGATGGAGAGCTTGTGGCTGTGGAGATACTCGATCGGGTCCTCGATGGTGATGATGTGGACGGCTCGGTTGGTATTGATGTGGTTAATCATCGCCGCCAGCGAGGTCGATTTCCCAGAGCCGGTGGGGCCCGTCACCAAGACGAGGCCACGAGGTCGGTCGGTAATTTTCTCCAGAATCGGCGGAAGATTGAGCTCGCGGCAGGTCGGAATTCGGCTGGAAATCAATCGGAAAGCAGCGGCAACGGCACCTCGGTCGCGGTACATATTCACGCGGAATCGAGCGCGGCCTTTGGGCAAGGCGTAAGAAAAGTCGAGCTCTAACGTCGTTTCGAACCGTTGAATCTGCTCGTCGGAAACGATCTCATACATCATCCGCTGGGTTTGTTGTGGGGTGAACTTTTCATAGTTCAGGCGCTTCAGGGCGCCGTCTTCGCGGATGATCGGCTCAGAGTTCGTGCAGATATGCAAGTCCGAGGCGTTTTTGTCCACCACGATGTGCAGAAGCTCGTCGATGTGGAGGTCTTCGAGCGTCTTCGGACCCCCGACGACGCGAGCTTGCTCGCCACCGGGGGCTCCAGGTTGACCCATGGGGGGCTGGCCCATGGGCGGGGCGCCCATCGGGGGCATGCCTGCCTGGGGCATCGGCGGCGCGGCCGGAGCCGGCGAAGAAGGTGCAGTGCCAGCCGAAGGCGGGGCCATCGGGGGCGTGTTTTGAGGTTCAAACGGATTCGACATCAGATGTAGTTACCAAAAGTCCAACGAAGCAACAAAGTGCCCGCGAATCGAACCCGCGACGCAGCCCGACTCGTGACCCATTATAGACGCAACCAGCGGCCCTGTGAGTTCAACTCAGCTCAAATTTCAGTGATGACGTAAATTCCGTCGCTCTCACCCCGTCAAAGCGCCAGGATTTTGAGCCTCCGACCGGTGAGGGTCGATCGTTTGGCACGCCGGTTGCCCCAGTCCCTTCCCAGACTCGTCCCGACCCCCATCCCGGGGCCGGACCAGATGAGGAGAGGACTTATGAACTGGAAACATCTATTCGCTGTCATCGGCCTGGGAATCATCTCCACACTGCCGAGCGCAGCACAAACCTATGCGTGGACCGACTGGACCTCGGCCACGACCGGCCAAAGTGGAGTGGCGGCAGGCAGCCTTCAATGGGGCTCGTCCAGCGTGAACGTCTCCTATTCAGGAGAAATCCTGTTCGCCAACACGAACGGCGGCTCGAACTACTGGCTCCCGACGGCGATCTACACGAGCGCGGCCGTGCCGAATTCCCCTCTTTCGCCCGACGGAATCTTTCTGCAAGGTGGCTGGGGCGTGACGCAACGAATTACCTTCAGCCAGCCGGTCATGAACCCCGCTTTAACGATTTTGAGCCTGGGGCGTCCGACCATCGAATGCCGATACGTGTTCAATCAGCCGTTCAACATCGCCAGCCAAGGGCAAGGTTACTGGGGCGGGACCTCGAACAGCCTCGTCAAAAGCGGCAACACCCTGATCGGCACCGAAGGCCATGGCACCATCGTCTTTCCCGGGCTGCATACGAGCCTGACTTGGACGGCGCCTTACCAAGAGAGCTGGCACGGATTCCAAGTCGGCGCCATGCGAGCGGTCCCCGAGCCCGCGACGATGAGCGCGCTCGCCCTGGGCTGCATCGCCCTGGCTCGACGAAAAAAGCGAAGAGCATGAAGCTTCCGAGGAGCCCTGGGCTCCTCAATGTCGTTCTCAAAATCGACCTTCTCACCGCACGTTCATGGGAGCGGGGTCCGGGCCGAAGGCTCGGGCCTCGCCGTTCGCTCGATGAGCCTGAGCGGGTATCGAATCGTAAGCGCAAACGTCTATAATAAGGGAAGAAAGTGCGGGGGCATCCCGCTTTATTTTCATGCTGAACGTCCTCCCGGCCCTGATCCTGCTCTTGATGCAGGGGCCCGCGCTGAGCGATTCGCAAGCTCAATCGCTGCGAATGGCGCTCTATCTTGCGACTCGACAAGAGGCGCAAATTCGGACTGTCGATGCAGCCGAATCGGGGGCCGATGAATTCGATTCGAGCGACGATCTCGACGCCGCCCTGACGCTGGATCTGCTGAATGCTGATCCGAGTTGGTTGCCGTGGGCTTGGCTCGTGGACGACCGCCCGGCGACGCCTCAGCTTCCCTTTGCCGCAGAAATTCAACCTGAGTCTTCGGCTCTGGGTGAACCGCAGTCGCCAGGCCTCTTACCGGAGGGGCGACAAACCGGGGGACGGCTTCGAGATGGTCCGGCGCGTCTTGCTGGGGCCTGAGCCTTCATCTCAGGCTAAGGTCTGCGCCGTGGAACCTGTCCCAAGGCCCCGCATGGGGTCTGAGAGGTTCGTGACATTCCCCTGAATCGAAACACAATGATTAAGTTTTTGCGAAAAATGTTTGACTCGAGCGACAAAGACGTCAAGTCGCTCCTTCCCTTGGTGGAGCGCATCAATGCGCTCGAAACCGAAATCTCGGCGATGACCGACGAACAGCTCCAAGGCACGACCGCGAAATTCAAAGCGCTTCTGGCCGAAGGCAAAAAGCTCGACGAAATCCTCCCCGAGGCCTTTGCGGTGGTCCGAGAAGTCAGCCAACGGCTGCTTCATATGCGGCAATTCGACGTCCAGCTCCTTGGCGGAATGGTGTTGCACCAAGGCCGAATCGCCGAAATGAAGACCGGTGAAGGAAAGACGCTCGTGGCCGTCGCGCCCCTTTACACCAACGCTCTGGAAGGCAAGGGAGCTCATCTGGTCACCGCGAACGACTATCTGGCTCGCCGCGACGCGGTTTGGATGGGGCCGATTTATCACTTCCTGGGCCTGAGCGTGGGCATTATCCAAGGCCAAGCCCAAGACAGCGATGAGCTGGGGGGCTCGTATCGATACGAGCCGGGCGCGGATGTGGTCGGCGATCCTCGATATATGAACTTGGTGCCGTGCAGCCGCCGAGAAGCCTACTTGTGCGACATCACCTACGGGACGAACCACGAATACGGGTTCGACTATCTACGCGACAACATGGCGTTTCAGATCGAAAACTTGTCGATGCGCGAGCTGCACTTTGCGATCGTCGATGAAGTCGACTCGATCCTCATCGACGAGGCGCGAACACCTCACATCATCAGCGGCCCGAGCCATGACGATGTCAGCGTTTACCGCGTGATCGATAAGTTCGTGAAGACGCTCAAAGGCGGCGAGAAGGACGACATGGACACTCCGGGCATTCACTATGTGAGTGACAAGAAGAACCACTCGGCCAGCTTGACCGAAGAGGGGATGGACATGCTCGAAGAGATGTTCCAAGAGGCTGGTTTGCTCGAAACCGGCATGAACCTCACTCACGATCCAAAGCTTTTCCACTATGTGAATGCATCGGTGAAGGCCTACGGGATTTTCCAAAAGGATATCGACTATGTCGTCCGAAATAATGAGGTCGTCATTGTCGACGAAAACACCGGACGCTTGATGTTTGGACGTCGCTATTCGGACGGACTCCACCAAGCCCTGGAAGCAAAAGAAGGGGTTCCTGTTCAGCGAGAAAGCCAGACCGTCGCGACGATCACCTTCCAAAATCTTTTCCGCTTGTATCACAAGCTCGCGGGCATGACCGGAACCGCGAAGACTGAGGAAGACGAGTTCCGAAAAATCTACGGTTTGGACGTCGTTTCGATCCCCACTCATCGCCCGATGATCCGGGTCGATAATGACGACGTCGTTTACAAGACTCTAGAGGGCAAATTCCGAGGAATCGCGCGAGAAATCCTGCGACTTTATACCAAGCAACAACCCGTTTTGGTCGGAACTCGGTCGATCGAAATGTCTGAAATGACGTCCGAGCGACTGACCGCCGAAATGTTGCAAAAGTGGCTGATGGCGGAGCGGCTTTTTGACGCGACCCAAACTCGAAAAGATATCGGAAAAGATGTCAAGAACGAGATCACCGAGGCGTACAACATGAACTTGGCTGAGGTGCCGCTCAAGGCGCTCAGCTTGCTCGCGAATAAGGCCGGTCTTGCCGGCGATGCGCTCAACTCCGATCACGCCGAATGGTTCCTCGAAAAGCATGGCCTGCCTTCGGAAAACAAGGAGCACTTTGAAGAGGCCCTCCGCCACGGAATTCCGCACAACGTTTTGAACGCGAAGCTCCACGAAAAGGAAGCCCTCATCATCGCCGAAGCGGGTCGCAAAGGTGCAGTCACCATCGCGACCAACATGGCCGGTCGAGGTGTGGACATCTTGCTCGGCGGGCGCGTGGCGGATGCCAACACCGAAGCCGCTCGAGCCACCGGCGACGTGGTGGAGCACAAAGAGCACGAAGAGTACGCGTCCACGTACCTCAGCTTCCGTCGAGGCGGAAAGGAGCGAGCCGCTCCGCCGCTCCCCTTGGACGACCAAGAGCGTCGCGGCCTCGCCGAAGAGGTCCGAGCCTTGGGCGGACTCTTCATTCTCGGCACGGAGCGTCACGAAAGTCGGCGGATCGACAACCAGCTCCGAGGACGGGCTGGCCGACAAGGAGACCCCGGCGAGAGCCGATTCTTTGTCTCGCTCGAAGACGTTCTCTGGAAGATTTTTAACGCCAAGATGCTCGAAAATCCGATGCTGAAGGCTTGGCCGCCGATGGAAGAGGTGAAAGCGGGCTTCCTCAGCAACATGATCCTAAAAACCCAAGAGCGGATCGAGGGCCACTTCTTCGAGGCGCGAAAGCACGTTCTGGAATACGACGACGTCTTGAACTCGCAGCGCGAGCATATCTATGCCGAGCGTCGAGAGTTCTTGCTGGGCAAGGATGCTCGGCCGCAGCTGCGCCAAGGGCTCGAAGAGGTCATCATCGACAAGGTGAACGCCTATAACAAGGTCGACGAAAACGGCCGTCCGGCGTACGACTACGAGGGCCTATATGAGGACCTGAATACGATCTTCCCGCTCGTGGACCAGTGCACTCTGGGCGAACTCCAGGCGATCGAGCCCGGACAAGAGCTGGCGAACTTCCTCTGCGACATGGGCGATCGTGCTTACGACGCGAAGATTGCCAACGTCGGCGAAGAGACGATGCCGCAGCTGGAGCGCCACGTCATGCTCCAAGCGATCAACGACAAGTGGATGGACCACCTCCAGATGCTGGATTACATTCGCGAAGGCATCGGCTATCGGGGCTATGGCCAAGTCGATCCGCTCGTGGCCTATCGCCGCGAGACCTATGACCTCTTCCAAACAACGCTCAAACAGCTTCGAGATCAGTCGGTGAAATATCTGTTCATGGCCCAGGTCTCGGCTCCGGTCGCGAACGATCTTGCGATGCTTGAACTGAGCGAAGAAGAGGCCGCGGCCTTGGCAGAAATTCAGTCGGGCCAGCCCGGCGGCGGCATCGGCTGGTCGCCACAAGCCCCCAAATCGACCGAGCCCGGCGTTTGGCCAGACCACGTCGATCCGAAGAGGGTCGGGCGCAACGACGCCTGCCCATGCGGGAGCGGCAAGAAGTTCAAGCACTGCCACTATCCGCAGTTCCGCTCTGAGATGCTGATCTAGTCTCGCTCGGTCGCGCACTCAAGATCGGCCCTGGGTCAACATCTGTTGATCCGGGGCCGTGCGGCTTTTGGGAAGGCACCCCGTGGGTTCACCGGTATACTTCGGGGGTCTTGCCCGGGTGGCGGAATGGTAGACGCAGCGGACTTAAAATCCGTTGGTAGCAATACCGTGTGGGTTCGAGTCCCACCCCGGGCACATCCCTCCTCGAACGATCAGGTCGAAATCGGCCACCCAGACGACCTGCTAGGTTTTCCTCTCAGACCTGCCGGACTTTGCCCGACCACGTGAGAATGGCTAGGAAATCGCTCCCGGTCCACGTGGAACGCAATGTTGGGGACTTCATGCCCCCATTGGGTTCCAGGAGGCAAAGAATCAAGATGAAGCAATTCAAAGGGTGGGCGCTCGGTGCGCTCATCATACTCGGGGCATCCGCCCAAGCGATCCAATTCGATCTGGGGGTCGTTTACACCGGAGCCACGCCAGGAGGGACTCCTCCCTATATCACCGTCAAGATCGTCGATGTCGGCACGAACAAGGTCAACCTTCGGGTGGACCACAACTCTGGCTCGTCGGCCGGTCAGTTCGTATCCAACGTCTATCTCAATCTCTCGCCCTTCTTCTCATCGTTTGCCATCTCGAATGAGATCAACGCAAACAAGAGGAACGGGGGGTTCAGCCTGTCAAACAACGGCGTCAACGGCGCTGCGAGCAATACGTTCGACATGGGGATCGGGTTCGTCACGTCCAATAGCAGCGGCGGGGTGAACCGGTTGAGGCCCGGCGAATTCTGGTCCGCCGATCTCACGGCCACCGGATTGAGCGCGGCGGCATTTAACGCGGTCAACAATCAAAACCGATATGCCGGGGCTCACGTCCAAGGCATCAACGGGAACAACTCGGGCCACGTCGCCTCGATGACTCCAGTGCCTGAGCCGGCAACGATGTCGGCACTGGCGCTCGGGGTTTTGGCCATGATCCGAAAGCGACGCTCTACACAAGTCTAAAGCTCCTCTCATCAAGAGAGCTTTTGGCCGCCCTTCCGAGATTCGGAGAGGCGGCTTTTCTATGTCAGACTTGCCAGGAATTTAAGAAGCTTATGCGTTTGAATAGGACTGATGTGTTTCTCCTATTTTAGGCTCAAGTTTACGTATATTGACCAGGTCGATTTCGTTGATTCTGCAATCACCATCCCGGCAGTTTTTGCAGTTGGCAACTGGAACAAAACTTGTGCACCTTAACAAACATCTTGCTCGGCTTTGATGTCGAGGCATCTTGGTGTGGATTTAAGGAGCAGTCACTTATGAATAAATTTCGAACTCTGAGCTTGGGCGTTCTGGTCGGTGCCGCAGCAGCATCGCAAGCGCTCGTCCTCCAGCTGGACACCGTTTACACCGGGACGACCCCAGTGGGCCCGGCCCCCTGGATCACCGTCACGATCACAGACGTCGCGCTCAACACAATCAACCTGCGAGTTGACCACAACGTCGGCGGCCCTTCGAACCAGTATCTCGCAGATCTGTTCTTGAACCTCAATCCGTTCGTCGCATCGGCAACTCTGTCCAACGAGGTCAACTCCAATAAACGTGCAGGAGCTCCGGTTTTTGCTCTGAACGGCGTGAACGGTGCGGCAGGCAACCAGTTTGACCTGGGCATCGCCTTCGAGCAGAGCAACTCGGGCGGCGGCGTGAACCGCTTGAAGCCGGGGGAATTCTGGTCTGCGGACTTCACTGCAACCGGACTGAGCACTGCGAACTTCCTGGACGTTTCCAACCAGGGGCTTTATGCAGGAGCCCACATTCGAGGGATCCAAAATCAGTTCTCCGGCCACGTCGGAACGAACACTGTGGTGCCTGAGCCGGGAACGATGGCTGCTTTGGCCCTTGGGGGACTTGCTCTCCACCGAAAGCGCCGCCAAGGTGCCTAGTCTTCAGAAGCGTCGATCTTGATCCTTGCTCCGGCCCCGCCCTTTCGCCTCGCGAAAGGGCGGGGCCTATTTGTGTCGCCAAAGGGGTAGAGTAAGGCCTATGTCGATGCTGGCTGCCACCCTGGGATTGGTTCTACTTTCCAACCCGAAAGTCGTCGTGAAAGACCTGAAAGTGGGCAAAGGGCCGGGCGTTCGCAATGGAGACGTCGTCACACTTCACTACAAAGGCAGCCTGCTCGATGGGACGATGTTTGACGAAAGCACGAAGCGCGCTCCGTTCGTGTTTCGAGTCGGGCAAAAGGATGTGATCCTGGGCTTCGATCAGGGCATCCTCGGCATGAAGAAAGGCGGGCAACGCGTCTTGACGATCCCCCCGGAGCTCGCCTATGGCGACAAAGCAGTGGGCCCCATCCCTGCCGGATCGACCCTCCAATTCGAACTGAACTTGCTCCGCATCGACCCCAAAGGAAAAAAACCGATGATTGAAATTGAAGAAATCACCCCGGGCGAAGGCCCCGAAGCCAAAGAAGGCGACAGCATCGAAGTCCACTATGTGGGCACGTTCCTCGATGGAAGCCAGTTCGATTCTTCTCGCGACCGCAACCAGCCGCTGCCGGTCGTGATCGGGAAGACCGGCCTCATCGAAGGCTTCACCATGGCGCTGACCGGGATGAAGCTCGGCCAGCGCCGCAAGGTCACGATCCCTTATCAGCTGGCCTACGGCGAGGCTGGGCGACCTCCGGTGATCCCGGCGATGGCGACCCTTGTTTTTGACCTTGAGATCGTGAAGCTCACACCTCGATCCTAGATGCTCACCATTCGCGGCCTGAACACGTTTTACGGGGCGATTCAAGCTCTGGAGGACGTGTCGATTGATGTCGAACAAGGCGAGATCGTCTCGATCATCGGCTCGAACGGAGCGGGCAAGAGCACGCTCCTTCGAAGCATCAGCGGGCTCGTGAAGCCCCGATCGGGAACGGTCGACTTTGAAGGATCGACGATTCAAGAACTCGGAAGTGACCAGATCGTCCGGCGAGGGATCGGCCATTCGCCCGAAGGACGTCGGATCTTCACCAACATGTCGGTGCTGGAGAACCTTCAACTCGGGGCCTTCACCCGGAGTGATGGCGAGATCCAAAAAGACATGGACCACGTGATGGAGCGCTTCCCGCGCCTTCGCGAACGGCTGAAGCAAAACGCCGGCACGCTCAGCGGCGGCGAGCAGCAGATGTTGGCGATCGGGCGGGCTCTGATGTCTCGACCCAAGCTCTTGCTCCTGGATGAACCGAGCATGGGCCTCGCGCCGAACTTGGTGACCGAAATCTTTCGAATCATCCTAGACATCAACAAAGAGGGCGTGACCGTCCTCGTTGTCGAGCAAAACGCGTTTCGGGCGCTGGAGATTGCTCATCGAGCCTATGTTCTGGAGACCGGCAAGATCGTGCTTTCAGACACCGGCCAAGCCCTCCTCACCAATCCCAAGGTCAAAGAAGCCTACTTGGGGGGTTAGGGGTCCTGAGAAATGAAAAAGCCTCGTTGCTCACGCTTCGAGGCCTCGGATTTTAGTTCGCTCCCACCGGGAGCGAGAGAGCTAGAACGGTCACCCAGCGCGGGGGTTCTTCGGAGCCCCGGTGGTGTCAATTTTCGCCACCTGGCTCTTCGTAGCTCCCGCAATCGAGGCGGATAGTTCGTTGATCTCGCCGATCGAATAGCCTTCCCAGACCTTTTGGATGTTCCCTTGTGGGCTCACCAGAATGGTCCAAGGCGATCGCTCGGCTTTGTAGGATCGGATGATTTTCAAGTCTTTGTCGAAAATCACCGGGTAGGGCGCTTTGAACTGATTCTGCCAGGCTTTGTAGCCGGCGGCATCGGTGTCAATCACTCCCACGAAGTTCACTTTGCCTTTGTACGCCGTGGCGACTCGGTTGTAATACGTCACCGCTTGGGCGTTGATCGGGCAAGTGTGGCCGATGAAATAGAGCACGAGCGGCTTTTTGCCGGTCAAGCTCTTGAGCGTGTGGGTTTTGCCGTCGCTTCCTTTTCCAGAAAAGTCAGGCGCTTTCGCACCCGTTTTCCAGGATTGTGCGTTGGAGATGATGTTCATCCCCAGCACGAGGGCGACGACGAGGCCCAACGCTAAGCTCAGTTTCGCGATGGGTTTCATCACCTCTAGGATACGCGATCCGAGGCTGAAAAAGTTCGATTCTAGGTCAAGACTTGCCCTTATCGGCCCCGGGGCGCCCGCTCAATCGGCTTGCTCGAAAAGACAAAATCGCCCAGACCTCGGGAGACCTCACGCGGCCCGTCGGACTCAATCGAGATGACAGTCACGGTTTTTTGCCCGGTTCGACGCTGAATCCGCCAGTCGATGCCCTGCTTGTAGAGCGCATGCCCAATCCCCGCCAACATCACGATGACTCGCTGTGGGTTGTTGGGGGAGGCGGCTTGATACTTCAGCGCGGTGTCGGCCATGCCTTCATCCCAAAGCACCATCGCGGCATACATGTTCCGACCTTGGTCTCCGGCCAACGGGTGCCCGCCCAGAAGCGACTCAAAGACGGTCTTGTGTTGGGTGTTCTCCAAGTAGAGCGCCGGGACTTGGGCCTGCTGCTCGGGAGTCAGGCCCGCCGGACCTTGGCGACCAACCTGCCGAACCCAATCCCGCGGGACGTTCAGAGCGAGCATCGGCAATCGGAATTCACGAATCGCCTCAAAGACCGGTCGATAGGCGGCAAAGTCGTAGCCCCACTGAGTTTTCCACTGGGCTCGCTCGACAAACTCGGCCTCGCTCCACCAACCCAAGGTCCAGGGGTTCAGGTTCTCTTGGTTCGGCCGAGTGAACATCTCGAAGCCCACGGTGACATGACGTCCGTCCTGGACCAGAGCGCGAATGATGTCGGCCTGGACCTGGTGGTGAGCCGGCGTCTCGTGGCTTTCGCCCACCAGAACAAACGATGCGCCCCGGGCCGCCCGCGCAACTTCTGCAGCGGTCGCTTTTTGCCCGCTTCGCAGGTCGGTGAGCCCGTTTTCCACTCGGACCCGCCCCGGGGGGCCGATCGCCAGCAGATAAGGGTCGACTGCCGGAGCGTTTTGAGGAGCGGTGAGAAGAAGAAGGCCCAAAAATTGACCGATCATGGTTGTATGTCAGGATCGCACAGCCGGGCCGGATCTTGCAAGCCGCCCCGGACAAAAGGGGTAGCCTTCTGCTCGAGATGAGGTGGCTCACATTCGGTTTTCTGGTCCTGGCGGGGTGGGGGATTGCCTGCAATCGGGCGCCCGAAGCGAACCCGATGGCAGGACCCAAAGGGGTCGCAATGTCGCCCGATCAGGTTCAATCCGACGAGAACCTCAACGCCCAACAGCGCATGTACAAGTATCTGCGCGAAGGGACCACCCAGCTTTATGCGGCGAGCGAGTCGATCTCCGAGGCTCGAGACGAAGCGAACCGGCTCCAAACTGGAGCGACCGGCACCCTCAAGGAGGCGCTGACCGAGATTTTGGATCGAATTGATGCAGCGGGGGCCGGAGTGGGCGAATATCTCCTCCCGATGCCTTCTTATGAGGAGTTTCAGGCCGAATCGGTCCGATACGATCAAGTCCGCCGCCAAGCGATCGAAGCCGCCAGCGATGCGGTGACCGATTTGCGAGATGCTCGCGGAGTGGCGGATGGGCTTACGGCCGAGGCTGCGGCTGCTCGTAAAGCCGAGTTCGAAGCGCTCGCGAAACTGCTGGATGTGGCCGCCGAAGATGCCGCAGAATCCGTTCGGGGGTTTGGAGGCGTCCCGCCGCGAGACCCGGACGCAGAGCCTGAGCCAACCCCGCCCGATTCAGGGAACCCAGGAAACTGAGGCATTTCTGGCATACTTTTTGTAGCAACCGGAGAACGTGGTGAGTACACAAACGGCAAACGACTGGGGTCCATTTTTTCGAGGTGAGCGGCTGTATGGGGACGATTTTTCGCCCGAGCAGCTGGCGCAGTGGTATGCCGACGAAGCGGAGGGGTACGCCGACCTCGGTGCCAAAGACCAAGGAGCCTACACCTACTCCTATCACGCCTTGAATGCCGCGCACGGGTACCCGAGCCTCCGCGGGCGAACCTTTGAGCACGCCTTGGGGCTGGGAAGCGCCTACGGCGATGAATTCAAGCCGATCGCAGATCAGATCCGCCGGATCACAATCCTGGAGCCCAGCGATGCTTTTTCCGCCACGCAAATCGGGCAAGCACCGGTTGAGTACGTCAAGCCCGAACTCTCGGGCCATCTTCCCTTTGCCGACGAGACGTTCGATTTGGTCACCAGCCTAGGGGTTCTTCACCATATCGCCAACGTCAGCACCGTCATGACTGAGCTTTTTCGAGTGATGAAGCCCCAAGGGCTCTTCCTCATGCGTGAGCCGACCCATTCGATGGGCGACTGGAGACAGCCCCGACCCGGACTCACCAAGCATGAGCGAGGCATCCACCTCCCGCTGATGCGCAAGATGGTCCGAGAAATCGGCTTTGAAATCGTCCGCGAAAAGCGGTGTATGTTCCCACTGACCTCGCGACTGCGAAAGCTCGTGGGGAGGCCAGCTTACAATTCGCCCTTCGCGGTGGGGCTCGATTCGCTCCTGAGTTCGATCTTCAGCTTCAACCAGGCTTATCACGCATCGTCAGGGTGGCAAAAGCTCCGTCCGACTAGCGTCTACATGGTCCTTCGCAAGCCGTGATCCAGCCTTACTGAACTCGCGCGAGGCGGAGGTTCTTGCGGACCCGGCGAGACAACGTGTCCAAGGCAATGACCACGCCGACGAGCAGGGTGATCCCGGCCATCGCCGACTCGAACTGACGCCACTCGAAGTGAGTAAAGATCTGCTGGCCAATTCCGCCCGCACCAACAACGCCCAGCACACTAGCCGCGCGAATGTTGTACTCCAAGACGAATAGGGAGTGTCCCACCAATACCGGGCGGACGCGAGGCCAAACTGCCACTCGAAACGCCGTGCCCGACCCGACTCCCATTCCCAAGAGCGCATCTCGGGGCCCCAGATCGACATCCTCAAACGCCTCGGCAAAGAGCTTGGTCAAGTATCCCGAGCCATAGATGGCGAGCGCCAAAACCCCGGCGAGCGAGCCGAGCCCCACCAGAGCGACCATCATCAGAGCTAAAAAGAGAGCGGGAACGGTGCGAATCACGCTGAGGACCCCCCGAACTCCAGCTCCGAGCCAAGCCGACCTGCGTCGGGCCGAGCGAGGTTGGTTCGGTCGCGCCCATCGGCCTACGCCCGAACCTAAGTAGGCCAGTGGCAGGCTCAATAAGATCGCCAAGGCGGTCCCGACGACGGCCATTTGGATCGTCTCCACCAACGCGCCGGCCAAAGAACCCCAGGGCAAAGCGACCCAATCGGCCCAGCGGTCGGGAATGAACCTCCCCAGAAACTGGGCGATGGACTCGCCCTGGACTCGCTGGAGCTCCAGACCTGCCAGGGCCCATCCGAGCAACGCGAACGTGGCGAGCCAAGCGAGCAGACTCGGCCAGCGGGAGGGGGGGTGACTCAAGATCGCCGGAGCGGCCGCTCCCTCTTGGGTGACCCAAGATGAGAGAAGGCACCCTTCGCTCATCGAGACTCGGCGATCGACGAACCCTTCCAGTAGGTTCCCTTCGTGGCTTGAGATCACGAGCGCAAACCCATACTTTTCTTGGAGGCGCCGCAGGAGCTGGAGGACCCGTCGTGCGCTGGCATCGTCGAGCCCCGAGAGCGGCTCATCGGCCAGCAGAAGATCGGGGCGGGCCATCAAGGCCCGTGCGATCGCGACCCGCCGTGCTTGGCCGCCGCTCAGCTGACTTACTCGGCGATGCGCCAAGTTCGACAGATCGAGGTCGCGCAAAAGCTCTTCGGCCTGTTGGCTGAGCGTCGGGGTGATTCGGCCCGAAGACTGCATGCCCCCCGAGCAGACGTTCACTAAGACCGATTGCTCGGGGACCAATCGGAGGTCCTGATAGATCAGGACCGCGCGGCCGTCGCGCTGAATCTCACCCTCGGTCGGTCGGAGCGTACCCGCCAGGGCTCGCAGGAGAGTGGTCTTGCCACAACCGCTCGGACCTTCGAGCGAGATCGTTTCGCGCCGCCGGATGGTGAGGTCGGCCCCGGAGACGGCGCACGCGCAGTCTTCGCGATACTGGACCGTGACCCCGCTCGCGAAAAGAACCGGCGCCTGAGCTGGCTCCGAGTCGACCATCATTTGACGAGGCCGTCCAGCGGAACGCCGGTGCGGCGCAGCGTCTCTTCCGCGGTTCTCACATGGGCTCGTTCATCCACTTCGACGAGCTTGGTCGCGCCATAGACTTGGATGAGCGCTTCGGGCTTTTCTCGCGAAAGATCGAGCAGAGCGTTCTTGATCTTCGTGCGAAGCTCCGGGCTGAGGTTCGTGCGAACTGCGACGAGGTGGCTCGGCACGCCCGGCACTCGCGCGAGAATCCTCAAATTTTTTCGCTCGTCCGGCTTCAAGTAGACGTCAGCCGTCGGGCCCTCCATCGTGTAGTCGCTCACCGCGGCGACATCTGCTTGTCCGCTCAGGACGGCACGAAGCGCCAAGTCGTACCCACCCGCATAAAAAACCTTGCCAAAGAACGACTCAGGTTTGCCATTTTCTTCGATTAAACCTTGTTCGATGAGTTGGTTCATCGGCGCGAGGTACCCGCTCATGCTCGTTGCGCTGGTGAAGGCCATTCGCTTGCCTTTGAGTCCGGCTAAGTCTTCAATCGAACTCGTCCTCGAGACGACAAAGATGCCGTCGTACTCCGTTTTGCCCGAGCGCTCTTCGGCCAACAAAATCCCGACCGGCGCGTCGCGCTTGGCTAAAAGATACGGCACCGAGCTGAGATAGGCGACTTGGGCCGAACCACTCACGAGGGCTTGGACACTCGCGGCAAATGTGGTGGGAACCTTGACTTCGACAGGAATTCCGATCTTGCTTTGCAAGTAAGCTCCAACTTCTTGGGCGCTCTTTTCGACCTCGGCCGGGTTCTTTTGCCGCTGAAAAGCGATGACAATTCGCTCGGGGTCGGCAGTTCGACCGGCAGCGCCGTGATGATCCGGTCCCGATGGGGCCGAGGAGCCCGATTGGCACCCGATCAAAACCCAAGCCAGCACCCCCAAAACCCATGGACGACCCCAATTCAAAGAAGACATTTCCGTGCAGAATACCTCAGTCCAGCTCAGCGGCGAAAGACGCCCAGCAAGACCGGAAGCTTGCGACCCGCCGGGATAAGCGTCTTGCCGTTGGCAAACAGGAACAAGCTCGCTCCGCCGTCCAAGTTCAGGGCCGACTCACAGCCAAGCGCCACGAAGACCTCGGCCATCTTTTCGAAGCTGACCCGAGTCCGAACATGGACAAAAAGGAGTTCTGAACCTGCCGTCAAGCCGATGCCCATTCGAGGGATCGATCCCATAATTGCCGGATCGCGAAAACCCTCCGCCGCGGGATCGACGTCCTTTTTTCCCTTTTGCACAAGTTGCGGGCCGCAGGCCAAAACCGTCTCTTCGCCCTCCCAATTCATCGTCTTGTGCCGAACGACACGCTCGATGCGAGCGGTCCCATCCGGGCTCAGGATGAGCGCAGTCCCCATTCGGCCGGAATGGATGAGTTCTCCATCGACCAAGACGTCCCCGATCGGCAGCAACGTGGTTCGACTGAAGTAAGCGCCATTGACTGCCGCAAGAGCGCCGGTTCTCTTGACCATGGCGGTGGCGGCTTCGTCCCCGCCGGGAAAGCTCTTGGCGACGATGGGAGAGACTCGAAAAGTCCGGTCCTTGAGAGGAATCCGAACGATCTGGACTTGGGCACCCGCCGCCTGACGATTCTCAACGGTGATCGCGGGCTTGGGCGGGTTCATGGCGAAGGCCAACAAGAGCGCTGTGAGCATGAACTTATCGTACTTCAGATTTTAGGTCAGTCGGGGCACTCGCAAGGCCAGCGCCCGGGGGAGGACCTCAAAGACAGCGGGGGTCATCCCGATCGTCTCTCCATCGGCGAGTAGCGGGAGCGGCTCGGGGCCAGTCAGCTCCACCCGCCGACCCTGCAGATAGGTCACTTTGGGATGCTGGAGGTGAGTCCCCCGAAAGACCCGAGGTAGCGCCCTCAAGAACTCCCATCGGCTCACGTTGCCGACGACCACCAAGTCCATGAGGCCGTCCTCCACCGACGCCGAAGGGGCAATGACCATCCCGCCACCATAAAATCGGGCGTTCGCCAGCGCGCAGAGCATCATTTCGAAGGTGTGTTCCTGGCCATCGATCACGAGATGGAGCCTTTTGGGTCGAGCCTTTCGGAGGGTCTCCAGGACAGCCAAGAGGTACGCCGCCGTCCCGCTGACCCACCGATAGCCTTGATTCACTCGCAACGCAACCTCGGCGTCAAAACCACACCCCGCGACGTTCAAGAAGCAGCCATGGGGACCTTGGACCACGTCGATCCGGCGATCCTCGCCGTGGGTCCAGACCTGAAGGGCCGCCTCCGGGTCGATGGGGAGGCCGACGGTGCGAACAAAGTCGTTTCCGGTCCCAAGAGGAAGGATGCCGAGGGGGATTGAGCTTCCCAAAAGGCCATGGACGACCTCCCCAATCGTGCCGTCGCCGCCCGCCGCCACAACGAGGTCGGCCCCGGACTCGACGGCCGCCCGTGCAAGTGCCCCGGCCGATCCGGGGGCGAGTTCTCCCGTCCGAGCCGCCTCACCCGGACGCTCGGTGAACTGAATGTGGAGATCGACACCTTGTTGCCCGGCGAGAGACCTCACCACTTCGAGGCGATGTTGGGCTCGCCCCCGTCCCGAGGCTGGATTCGAAAGCACGACGATCTTCACGGCGCGAGCGGGAGGTTTCGGCTGCGGGCGTGAGGATATGCCGATTGGATTCTTGCCCCCAGCGCCGAAAATCGCGTGTTCGAATCCTTCGACCGTGCACTTGGGGTGACCCGGCCGGATTGAATCCGAGCCGGAATGAATTCAGCTTTGCGAAAGGCGCGCTTTTCGAAGGTCAGCCGCACGAGGCCGGTCGTGCCCCCGCGCGGCGAGACCAGATTGCCCATCGAATAGAAAATCGGTCGATCTTGATAAAGCTCCGCCCCTTGGAGGACATGTGGGTGCGCGCCAACGACGACATCCGCGCCCGCGTCGATCCAGGCACGTCCGAGCGCGACTTGATAGCTGGTCGGCACCGTCTGCTTCTCCAGCCCCCAATGCGGAGCAACCAGGACTAAGTCAGCGAGAGCCCGGGCGCCCGCAACGACCTGGCTGATTCGCGTTCGCGCCGCGGCATTGACCTCCCCATTGAAGCGAAGTACCGCAATTCCTGGCCCTGTTTCGGTGGCGGGCCAGCATGCTTTGAGCCCGGGCCACCCGCGAAATGCCAGAAAGCTGACCAAGGCGACCCTCATCCCGTTGGAAGCCGTATAGACCGCGGGCTTTTCCGCATCGGCGAGGTTGCCCCCGGCGCCGTTGTGCTTGATCCCTTGGCGCGAGAGGAGGCCTCGCATCTGCTTGAGTCCAGCCACTCCGTAGTCCATCGCGTGGTTGTTGGCGAGGCTGAGCAGGTCGAATCCGGCTTGAGAGAGGCCCGCTGCGTGCCCGGGGTCGGCCTTCAGGACGAACTGGTCGCGAGCGGCGATGGCGGCGGCCGACTTGTGCGGAGTCCGGGTGATGGCAGTGGTCAGGGGAATCTCAAGGTTCGCGTATGCGACATCGGCTTTCCGAAAGATCTGAGCAACGTCTCGAAACGGCTGCCGGCTGGGGGCTACTCCATTGAGCATGATGTCGCCCCCCACGACGAGAGTCCAGCTCGAACCCGAAGCGAGCACAATGAGCGGAGCCATCCAGCTTCCCATGGGTCCAGTTTAGCGGGTCGAGTATCCTCTCGTCGTGGTTCGACCAACTCTGGATTCGACTTTTCGCCTGTTGGCTGACCGAAACGAGGCGGCGCTTATCCTCTTTATTACGGGCGGCGACCCGTCTCTCGAAGATCTCCCGACGCTCATCGAAGACCTGGTCGAAGCCGGTGCGGACGCACTTGAGATCGGATTGCCGTTTAGCGACCCTATTGCCGACGGGCCGTCGATTCAGGCGAGCAGCCAACGAGCCTTGGATCGAGGGGTGACGCCCCGAGCGGTCCTGGAGGCGATCGGCCGCGCCCGGGTCGACGTGCCGGTGGTGGTGATGGGCTACCTCAACCCCATGCTCCAGATGGGCTTCGAAGCCTTTGCCGACCGGTGTCAAGCGGTCGGAGTCTCCGGCGTCATCGTGTGTGACCTGATCCCCGAAGAGGCCGGAGAGTGGGTTCAGATCGCGCAATCGCGGGGGCTTGCGACAGTGTTTCTGGCCGCCCCCACAAGTGCAGCCGATCGGTTAGACGCCGTGGCCAATGCGAGTTGTGGGTTCGTCTATGCGGTGGCTCGAACTGGGGTCACCGGGTCCCAAGCTGAACAAGCCAATGAGAGCGAACGTCTCGTGGCGGACTTAAGAGTCCGGACGTCGACCCCGATTGCAGTCGGCTTCGGAATCTCGACCCCCGACCACGTCGCAGCGGTGTCGCGGTTCGCCGACGGAGCGATCGTCGGCAGCGCCTTGGTCGACCGTTTGGCGAACTCGGGCGCGGATCGAAAGGACGTTCTAGATTGGGTGCGCCAGCTCAAAGCGGCCACCCATCGAGGCTGAGTCGGTGGAACTTTGCGCAGATCGAACCGAGCGGCTGGATGTCTTCCTGGCCCGAATGCTTCCCGAGCATTCCCGGACCAAACTGCACAAGCTCATCAGCGCGGGTGAGGTGACCGTCGATGCGGTCGTTCGCCGCCCGAGCTTTATGCTGCGCGAGGGCATGTTGATTGAGCTTGACGAAGTGCCCGAGTCCGAAGCCCAGAATCTAACGCCGATGGCGGTGGACCTGGACGTCGTCTACGAAGACGAGGACTGCTTGATTGTCAACAAGCCCCGCGGGATGGCGACACATCCCGCGCCGGGGGCCGGACTCCCGACCTTGGTCCACGCGCTCCTGGCTCGGTCTCACAGCCTGAGCGAAGTCGGAGGAGCATTTCGCCCAGGGATTGTCCACAGATTGGACAAAGAGACCACTGGCCTTTTGGTGGTCGCAAAAAACGACTTGGCGCACCAGCGATTAGCCGCCGAGATTGCGGAGAAGCGGGCCGAAAGGCGCTATGTCGCGCTCGTTGAGGGGACCCCAGAGCTGGATCGATTTCAGGTCGAAGCACCTTTGGGACGAGATCCGCGACGTCGCATCGCGATGGCAGTGGTTCCTCAGGGCAAGCCCGCCCTCACGCAGATGAAGGTCCTTCGGCGGGGCGTCGGAGGCGGGCGGTGTCTGCTGGCTTGTCGGCTCCAGACGGGCCGGACCCACCAGATCCGAGTGCATTGCGCGGCCATCGGACTCCCGGTGGTCGGAGATCGAGTGTATGCCCCCCAGAGGCTCCACGATGAAGCGCTTCAACTTCACGCCGCATATCTCCGTATTCGCCAGCCCCGAACGGGAGTCGAGATCGAGGCCTTTGCAACGCCTCCTCCCGACTTCATCGCTCGGGAGTGGGTCCAGCTCGACGCTCTGAGAAATTGGAGTTATGATGAGGGGCAAGGCTCATGAACGACTACGAGACCCCCTATGAGCGCGCGACCCGATTGGGTTTGCGGTCGGTCACTGCGATCGACCTCTTGGCCCTGGGGATCGCGTCCGACCCGGACGACGCGACCGCCCGCGAACCGATCTGTCGCGACTGGCTCCGGCGCTTCGCCATCAAGGGCTTTGTCGATCAGAGCGTGGTCGATGTGATGGAGTACACGAGCTTGCCCCCCTTCGAGGCGACTCGATTTCTGGCGGCAGTCGAGCTCGGCCGCCGAGCCGGGGCCGCCGCCAAAGGCAGTGTGGATGTCATCAGTCGGCCCGAAGACGTCGCCCAGATTTTCGAATGGATGCGGGACGAAACAAAAGAGCACGTCTGCGCGCTTTATCTCGATTCGAAGAATCAGGTCTTGGCGCATCGCACGATCCACATCGGCACCGCCAATGCAAGTGTGTTAGGACCTCGCGAAGTGCTTCGCGAAGCAGTGCGAGTCGGGGCTGTGGGGTTCATAGTGGTCCACAATCACCCCAGCGGCGACCCCACTCCGAGCCCCGAAGACATCGAGGTGACGAAGAAGCTCCGCGAAGCAGGCAAGATGCTTGACGTGTTGCTCCTCGACCATGTGATCATAGGCCACCATCGCCACGTGAGCCTGAAGGCATTGGGCCTGACTTAAGCGGCGGCTTGCTGGACTTCGCTCCGCTCGAACGAGAGCTCACAAGTGGTTTTCGCCTCAAGGTCCAGCGTCACCGCAGTCCAGATTCGACCGAATCGACGCACCGTCTCGGTGTTCGCCCGACGGCCATTCACGACCACATCGAGCGCCGACTCACCCACAAGCCAGGTCAACCCTTCGAGGTCTTGGTCTGCAATCACTTGCATGTAGAGCTTGCCCTCGCTGGTGGTGATCTTCTTTCGCAGATTTCGGCGCGTCTTTTCAAAGTGATAAAGGGTGCTTGCGGTGAAGACTTCGAGGCCTTGCTGCTTGGCCAAGCTCACGGCCCGTCGGAGCCCATTGGCGCTTGCGGCGGTGGCGATGCCGGTGCTGGTGTAGCCAAAGTGGAAGCAGCCATGTCGCTCGACGACCCGGGGCAAGAGGGCCTCAATAATCTCGTCCGGGGTTTGGACTCCTGGTAAAAACGCAAGGTAAGGCATCTCCAGGACCCGGTAGCTCGATCCGTCTCGCTTTTGTGGGAAGAACGGGTGGGCCGTGCCGAAGAGGAATCCGCTGGTTCCTGCTTGGCGTCCGCCTTTGCTCAGGCTGATTCGCGAGCCCGCGACTTCGCAAAGGTCGTAGAACACTTGGTGGCGGAACCAGCGACCCGCGACGGGTCGGGCAGAAATCATATTGCTGAGGCTCGCCGCTCGCGACAACGCGAGATGCTGAATTTTCATCCGCTCTTCGGACCAGCCCGCGCTGTCGTCGGTGATGAAGAGCATTCCGACGTCATGGCCCCATTTGATGAGCTGGCGATAGACATCCTGAGGATATCCCGGCAAACCCACGAGCCAGGTGGCCGGGGCCCCCATCATCACGAGCATCTTGTAGATCGCGTTGACGTGGGCGATATTGAATTCTTCGCACTCAATGCTGACGCACGCCGCTCCGACGGCATTCTGGGGCCACATCCAAGCGATGGCCGCCCTTTTGCCACTTCGGTCGATCGCTCGCAAGATCAATCGGAACCAAAACTCTTTGATCACGTCGGCATGTGGTTCGTTGAAATAGGCGTTCGGCGTGTTTTCGGTCTGGAGCCGGTCTCGCCAAAAGTCGAGCTGAGATCCGGACTCGGCCTTCATGCTGCGATGGTCAAAGTGACAAGAGCCGTCGCTCGGGCCGACGATCGGGGTTTCGATGGATCGCCCCGACTGCATGAGCGCCATCGTCTGTCCTAGATGGGCACAAAGGAAGTAACCAGCGCCGTTGCTCCACTTGCGCTCGGTCGCCGCTGGAGCTCGGTTCGAGGTCGTCGCGAGGACCTCGGCGTCGGTCCGGTCGATGTAAGTCCCCCCGAAAAACAGCGATGCCGGGGCACCCTCGGGCCAAAGAGTCGGATCGTCAAGAGCCGGCACCAAAAGCTCCCGAGAGGGTTGTGCCGACTCGTTGCGCGGCATGACTCCCAATACTGAGTCCAGCCCCCACGTCGTCGGGCTGACCACAAGGCTGCCGCCTTGGCGAATCCAGCGGTGGACCAACTCAACCTCGTCGGGCTTCAACGTTCCTGCGCCCGCCAAAACCAGCACATCGACCGCGCCCATCTGGTTGAGCAAGGCAATATCGATCAGTTCATAGGCGAGACCAAAATGATCCAGCGCCTCCTTGTACCAGTTGGCATAAGGGTCATCCGGCGAAAGATAGAGGCCTACACGTGCGAATTCTAAGTCGGTCATCAACGAGTCACCGCTTCACACTGGGAATTTTCGGAGGCCGCTATAGAATCCGTTAGGTTGAGTTGCTGAATCGCCGGGAGCCCGGCCCCGGAACGGGCCATACTGAACCTCATGGCGGACGCCGCATCCCCAAAATGGAGTACACCCCTGGCCCTCACGGTTCTGGCCTGGGGTTTTAATTTTCCGGCGATTGCGGTGCTCTATCACCAGATGTCGGCCCAGGCACTGGCGCTGATTCGTTTGCTCATCATGGCCGCCGTCGTCGTGCCTTGGGCTTGGGCCCGAGGTCAGTCGGTCCGAGTTGAGGCCCCGGATTTGTGGCGCGTTCGAGGCTTGGGCTTTCTCTCCTTAGGCGTCTATATGGTCCTGTTTCTCGAAGGCATGCGGCATACCAACCCGGCGGAGGCCTCGATCATCATCAGCACGAGCCCGCTTTGGGTGAGTTTGATTCGCGCGGGGCTCCGCCAGGCTCCTTTGAGCTTGCTATCCGTTGTCGGCGCTGTGGTGGCGATTTTTGGGGTCGGCCTGATCGTTCTTGAGGGCCACGACGGCAGTTCATCGACCTGGCTCGGCTATGGCCTGATTTTTTCGGCGGCCGTTCTTTGGGCGGTCTGTGTGGTGATATCGAAACCCCTGACCGAAACTTTGGGCCCGCTCCGGACTCTGGCGGGCGGCATCCCGGCGGCCCTGATTGTTCTGATCCCTTACGGATTTTCAGCAGTTTTGGAGACCGATTTCGCCGCACTGAAGCCGGTGAGTTGGGGGATGCTCGCGCACATCTCGATTCTCGCCGGCGGGCTCGGCTTCTTGGGATTCTATTCTGGTGTGAAGAAAATCGGCCCCCAGACCGCCATGCTTTATCAGTTCTTTGTTCCCCCGGTCGCCGCAGCGTCGACTTGGCTGGTCCTCGGCCGGCCTTTGGGCATCCTTCAGGGCGTGGGTCTGGCGATCGTCCTCCTGGGCGTTTGGCTGAGCACCCGGCCTCAAGCTCGGTTGCGGGCTTAGGCGCGACCCGCTCGGAGCCTCAAGGGGTACCCTGAGTGGCATGATTCGTCCGATTTTGGCCGCGAGGCTTCAGCAAGTGGTCGACGCTCTGAGAAGCGAAGGGCTGATTCCAGAGGCGGAGTACGCGCCCGTGGAGATCATCGACACCAAGAGCCCCGAGCATGGCGACTTTGCCTGCAACTTTGCGATGATCGCTGCCAAGTCAGCCCAAAAAAGCCCACGCGAACTGGCGGAGCTGATCCAAAATCGGCTTCAAAACACTCCTGAAATCGAGGCGGTCGAGGTCGCGGGCCCAGGATTCCTGAACCTCAAGCTGCGGCCGAGCTTCGTCAGTGGATTCGTGGCGACCGTTCACCAACTCGGCGCGTCCGGCCTCGCCCGAGCTCAAACCAGCCAGCCGCAAAAGATCAATGTCGAGTTTGTTTCGGTCAATCCGAACGGTCCGATCACCGTCGGCTCGGGGCGGGGCGCCGCCTTTGGCGACACTTTATGTCGAGTTCTTGCGGCTGCAGGTCACACAGTCCACCGAGAGTACTACATCAACGACGGCGTCAACAGCGAACAGATGCGCCTGTTCGCCGCGAGTGTCCAATCTTATGTTGAAGAGCTTCCTTTCCCCGAGAAAGGTTACCGTGGAGATTACGTCCAAGAGGTCGCGGCCCAAGTTCGAGAGATCGAAAATCGACCTTCAAATGCCGACCTGAATTGGTATCAGTCGATGAGCCAAGACCTCATGATCGAGCGGCAACGCCACGATCTCCAAATGTTTGAAGTTCGATTCGACACTTGGTTTAGTGAGCAAAGTCTGCACGACTCGGGCATCGTCGATCAAAGACTGGCCGAGCTTGCAAAAAAAGGAGCGGCCGACACCGACCCGCATCGTGTTATGGTGAAGTTTGCCAAAGGGGGCAAAATTCAAGAAGTCACCGTCCAAGATCAACAAGCCGCGGCAAAGACAGAAGCCGAAGAAGGGCCCGGAGAGGGAGACGAAGAGACCTTGTGGCTTCGCTCGACAAAGTTTGGCGATGATATGGACCGAGTCTTACGCCGTCGAGACGGCCGCCTGACCTATATCTCCAGTGACGTAGCCTATCACCAAGATAAATTCAATCGGCCCGAAAACGCCGATCACCTGATCACCGTTTTGGGCCCAGATCACCACGGATATATTGGCCGCTTGCATGCCGTTTTAGCTGCTCTAAAGCTTGAAGAGTCCACTCAAGAAACATCAGGAGAATTGGATGAACATGAATCCAAGATTTATCGCAGCGCTGCCGAGCGAGACGCCTGCCGAATTGCCCTGGAGCAAGCTCAAAAAGCCCTCAATGTGGTGATCTTTCAGATCGTCCGATTCGTGAAAGATGGTCAGCCAGCCCCCATGCGCAAGCGGGACGGAAATATCTACTCTTTGCGTGATTTGATTCTGGAGATCGGAAAGTCCGCGGCTCCCGAATCCTCGGAGTCTGAGCAGATCCGGATCGGACGAGACGTGGCACGATACTTTTATTTGATGAGAAGCCACGAAACGCACATGGATTTTGACATCGATCTTGCGACCAAGCAAAGCGACGAAAATCCTGTCTTTTATGTACAGTACGCCCACGCACGAATCGCGTCCGTTCTGTCAAAAGCTGACGAGGTGGGCCTGCATGCCGACCCTTCTCAATCGCATCTGTTGACCGACAATCGTGAGCTTGCTCTCATTCGCAAAATCGTCGAACTGCCCGAAGAGATCGCGCGATGCGCTCACGATCTCGGAGTGCATCGTTTGACCACGTGGGCTCAAGATTTGGCGCGAACGTATCACCACTTTTATGACGGGTGTCGCGTCATCCAGACGGATCAACCTGAGCTCAGCGCGGCCCGATTAGCTCTTTGCGAAGCGACGCAAATGGGCTTACAAGGCGTCTTCGGGCTTTTGGGAATCTCCGCGCCCGAGCGAATGTGATTCATCAATAAAGTTCCCTGGCCGACGGATCCTCAAGTCGGCCAGGGAACTTTCACCAAGTGTCCTCTTAGCGATTGACCGTGGTCGAGCGCAAGCTGAAAGTCAGAGTCGTAGTGGTCGCCACAGTCTCCTTTTCATATTGGATGACTGGTGTGAGCTGGATGATGTCTTTAATCCGCTCGCTGGATGTGAAGATCGTCGCAGACTTCCGGGCAAAAGACCCGATGGCCGGTACCCAGAACTCAGTACTAGTCTCAGTTCGATCGACGCTCAACACGGTGCCAACCTCAACCGACTGACCGAGTTGGATTCGGTCGGTGACGCCCGTGTAGTCCACACGGCCCTGCACACTTCGCTCGGTTCGCCACGATCCATAGAGGCCTAGCGGCGTGACCACGTCCGAAGTTCCAATGACCGTCAGCGTGTTTGACATCGTCGATCGCGCCTGAGGCGAGCCTGTGGCGGTCTGCATTGAAGTCTCACCCGCTGCGCTCTCGCCCAGCTCCCACGAGCCAGGCAAAGCAAAGGTGTTGCTTTGAGCTTCGAAGATGAACGTCCCTTCTCTTCGGCCGACGACCGTAAGCTGCCCGTTGCTCGCCTGTTCCACGTAGGTCTCCTCGACGATATTCATCGGAACTCCACCTTGTGGTTGAAGAGTCATCGTCTCCGAAATCTTCAGCACTGGCGAGCCAGCGAGTGTATCATTGCTCACGACTCGAAGCATCGTACCTGAGACATTTTTCGTGGACGTATTATCCGTGATTCGGCCACTGACTGTGTACTGCCAAACATCTCCCGGTGCGAGAGATCGAAGGCTTGACGAAGGAGCAATGTTGCCCGGTCGGGTATTACCTTGCGAGCCATCATCCGGTAAAGGAGCAATGGGCGTGGTGGCGCTCCCGTTTCCACCGCATCCGCTCAGCATTAGGGCCGAGCCTACGAGTCCAATCCAAAACTTTTTTGACATAATCGAAAACCCTCTACTCCATATCTTCGGACGTTCTATCGTTGAAACTCTAGTCTCCATCTGGCGTGGCAGTTTGCGGCTGAAGATTCAGGTCGCCACCATAACGAAAGCCTTGATACAGATACGTCATGGATCCCAGGAGTCGCCCTCCATTCAGGAGAACTTCTCCTTCGATATCATAGTTGCCATCGCCACCAAAACCCGCAAACATTCGCAAGGTTCCATTACCTTCGACTCGTCCCGAAAGGCTGCCTGTAAAGCCTCCTTTCCGAGTCATCGATCCGGTGACACTTCCGTCTTGAAACACCTGCAAATTCATCGTGCCGCCGTCGTTGCCAGATTGGCTTGACCAATTTCCGGCCCACTGATTCGCGTAGATGCTGGGGATCGGCTTGCCTGAGTTTCCGCCGCACCCAGATGCGACGAGGATCAGGCTCAGAGACAAGATTGAGAGTCCAGTTTTCTTCAACATAATCACGGTTTTCCTTGGGCCGGAACGTCCTTCTTAAGCTCTTTCGAAGGTTGCACAATGGTAGATTGATCATTCGACGAACTTGCCGGTCCATCCAAGCTCCTTGCGGTCAAGAAAATCACAATTTCTGACCTACGCTTCGTCGTGGTCTCTTTTCGGAAAAGTCGCCCTACAATCGGCAGATCCATCAGCAATGGAATGCCGCTCATCTGCTTGACGTCTTGATCTTGAATCAAGCCACCAATCGCTATCGTTTCACCACTCTTCATGCTGATCGTACTTTGAGCAATTCGCTCGCTCGTTTGCGGCAACTGACCGGCATTATTGGGCAGATTTAAGAAGCCCCTGAGGAAGCTCACTCTTGGTCGGAGGTCCATGATCATGTTCCCGTCAGCTCCCACACGAGCCAGAACCGCAAGACGGACTCCAACACTGATCTCTCCTGTCGTGATGGTGGGGCCGTTTTGCCCCGAAACGATGGACTCGACATATCGAACAACGTCGCCAATAAAGAGCTCGGTTTCTCGTCCATCGAGTGCCAACATATTCGGCCGCGCAATGATGCGGTTCTTATCAATGCTCTTATCCAGAGTTGCCCCCACATCGCCGGCCCAGTTCTTTCCACTGATCGACATTCCTATCGTGTTGCTCGGTTCCGAGTTCGAGTTGTTCAGTCGAAGAATCTTCACCGCACCCCCTCCGAGAATATTCCAGTCGATCCCGGTCTTGAGAGCGTCTTCCTTGCTCATTTCGACCACGCGGAGCTCAATCGCAACCTGCTTTGGAGCGATATCGACGGCGGCCAGGTACGATTGGGCCTGCGAAATCTGCTGCGCAGTCCCGCGAAGGATGAGTCGCATCGGCACCGCAAAAGGCTCCATGTCTGAGAACGGCTGCTGGATGTTGGTCGCGGCAGCCGTCTCGCTGGATGGGGCCGCAGTTGTCGAGCTCGCGCCTGTCGATCCGGTCGAGGTTCCACCTTGTGGTTGACCATTTTCGTCCATCCTTTGAGTCGCGTTGCTGACCGTTTGGTTCGGAACGAAAATTCGGGGGTTACCGGCCGAGGCAGGTGGGATGCTCGCCGAAAGGCCAGGGATCTGGGCGATCAGGTCTTCGCGCAAGCTTCGCGGATCAGCAAATCGTACGTCGTAAACAACGTACTTCGTATCTTCGGATTCAGTATTATCTAATTCGCGGAGAGTCGCCAAAACCTGTTCCACTTCGTTTTCTCGTCCACGCAGAACAAGGACTGGACGACTGTTCGCTCCTTGGGGAGTCGCGACAACTTCCACATTGCCAACTTTCTTCCCATCCTTTCCGGCAATTGCTTCCAGCAGACTTCGAGCAGAGCCTCCTTGTACAAGGTAACTCTTCTGCACGAGGGCGCTCGTCGCTGGCACCGAAATTCCGAGCAGGCTACAGATCTGACCATCGATTCGTCGAATGCTCCGTTCGACTTCATCCAATTTCTCTTGAGCACCAATGACCACCACATAAGGATCATTTGCTCGTTCCTTGGAAGAGCCTTGAGAGGCGCTGGACTGAATCACGGTGCCGCCTTGTTGAGCTCCGGCTTGACTTCCTTCACCCGTGGGGGGAGCTGTGGGACCCGTCGCAATAGGGTCAACCGATTGAACCTGAAGTTCTTCACTTGGAAGCAAGATTTCGAATCCGCCGTCGGGTCCGTCCTGAGAAACACTCTTCAAGATAACGGCCTTGATCTGTGCTCCTTCACCGCTGTAAATCGGAACAACACGGGTTTCAGGCCCACGGGACGTACTCGCTCCTAGCTGGCGCATGACTTCTTGAAATCGGGCCGCAGAAGCAACCACGATCGTGTTGCCGACTCGCCCATATCGGAGGCCCGTCATCGCGGTCACGAAGTCGAGTGCTTGCGTGAAGCTGACTCGTTCAAGACTGAGCGTGATGAGGCCTTTTACCTCCGGACTTGGGACAATGTTTGCATTTGCTTGCATCGCCAAAGCGCGCAAGACCTGCACGATTTCAGTATTTGTAAAGTCGAGCGAAACGATCGGATCTCCGGGCTTCGCCACAGGATGAATGGGATTCACCATCCGAGGAGTGATCCGCTGGTCTTGTACCTCCACCACTCTCATTTCTTCAACCTTTGTGGTTTTGGGTGCCTTCGGTGGTGGTGTTTGAAGAGTCGAATCACCATCCAGATAGGCGATCGCTTGCTTCATCGCTCTTTCGTCGGGCGACGAGGTCACCACGGGGCGAGAAGGGGCGACATTGACGGTGATCAGCCAGCCATCTGCGCTCCGCTCGAATCTGGGTTGATCCGAAGGTCGAAGGCGCAAGTGAAGGCGCACTCGCGGAGGCTTTGCGCTGAACCAAGTCAAATGAGCTGACTCGACGCCCGCTCGGCGGACGTTTCGCCATTGTGCCGGGCCTTGCAATTCTGCATCCCATTCGAGCAGAAAGGACTTCCCCGAATTCACCCTCATTGCACGAGGCGTGACGAGGTCAGTTCCTTTTACATCAATGGCAACTCCCGAGCCCTCGTTCCGAACCGTCAAACCCGAAATTCGAGCTTGAGCAAGTGCAGATGTTGCAATGACAATTCCAGCCAGAATCCCAACGACTTTATACATCTTAATGATCACTTTGTGTTCCTCCGGCGGTCAAGGTTTGCCGCTTGCCGTGACGCTCTAAGGTCACCTTGCCACGCTCAATTCCAACAACTTTGGTGCTCGGGTCAATTTGCCCCCCTAACGGAATCACTCTCTGATTTCCGGCCTCGTCTTTCAGGATCGCGACCGGTCGGTCTCCCAAAACGGTTCCCGAGACCGAGATGGTTGGAGTTGTAGGAGCAGTAGCCGAAGACGGCTGGATTCCGATTTGACCATTTGGTGAGACTGGAGGTAAGGAGCCCATAGGGTCCATCGGAGCATAACCGCCCCCAGCCCATTGGCCACGGTCAGGTCGTCGCGGCAACTTCGGAGGGGCTGCTTGAGGCGGCTTCGCCGGTTCCGGCTTGGCCGTCGCCGCATCCAGGGGCAGGTTGCCCGGCAGAAAGGGGTCGCGCTGCGGTAAGACACCCGCCACCATCTGTTCGATCTGGGTCGCTTTGGGGTCGATCTCTGCGCTTTCGGCGGCCGACTTTTTCGACTTCGGCTTCGAACTTTTGGTGGGCGGAGCCGAACCTGCGGTCATCTGAAACGCGCCAATGCCCAAAATCACCACCGCCAAGGCGCCAATGACCATGAGCTTTTTCTTTTCGGGGTTGGTTTGGGTCTCGGAATTCATAGTCGCTTCGTTCCTTCAGTGCTTTTTGAATGGGCGAGTTCCGGAAAGAGGAACACCCTGAGTTCGATGGTCAAGTCGAGGAGAGGAGAGCCTGTACGATTGGGGTCCACTTTCGGACTGATGGTCAGTGTCCGAACCGCAGCAATTTTGGGAAAGTCTTGCAACTGAGTTAAGAACTTTTGTGCAGAAGCAAAGGTGCCTCTTGCCTTGAGTTCGAGGTTGAGCTCTTCGTACGGCTTTCGATCCTTGGCTTTGGATTTTTTTGTGTCTTTTTTTGGTGCAACCTTGGCTGCTTGTGGCTTGACGCCAAGCACCGAAAAGCCGCACTGAAGACCCACCGCTTCGAGCTCACTGAGAAGTGTGGAGACGTAAGCAAATTCAGGGACACCTTTTTCCAGGTGAGCTAATTGCTTTTCTGACTCTTGAACTTTCTGTGCACTGGCTTCAAGCTCCTTCTTCTTGGCCGCTGCCGAGTCGGCTTCTCGACGAACTTTGGCGAGAATTTGCTTCTTCTCTTGCAGGGCAGAGTGTTGCCAGTACACGCCTCCAGCGCCCAGCAAGCTCGCGCCAATCGCAAGAGCCAAGGAAATTTTGGGATCGAGACTAGCCATTATGCTTTCTCCTTCGAATCCGTAGCCTTCTTCTTCGGAGCTTCTTCGGCACTTTCGGCCACTTCGGCAATGACCTCAAACTCGATTCCTTTACTCTGGCCAAACGTCTTCTCGCTCGTTTGTTTCAGGGCGACATTGAGAAGATCAGGAATGGCCTGAAGCCGAAGTAAAACTTCCCCAACTCTTTCTTGATTTTCGCTCACTCCCACCAGGGTGAGCTGAACATTTCGAGTCGGATCGGAGTCGTTGGACCGAACCGCCGTCAGCCAAGTATTGGGAGGCAAATTTCTGGAAAAATGATCCAGAATGCTCAGCCACCGACTCGTCTTTTTTTGAGCACCTTCGAGAGTTGTGAGCCGAGGAGTCATCTCCCGCACTCTGACTTCATTTGTTTTAATCTCTTGCACCACCGGAGCAAGGGCTTTGATCTTCTTCTTAAGATCTTTTTCTTGTCGGACAAGATCGGCAGATTCTAGTGCGAAAAATCCCATGGCCAGGCCGCACAGACAGGAGACTCCCATGAAAGCAAGAAAGAACATCCGACTCCTCCGATCCCGAGATCGGATGGCCTCTCGCCGTTCTTGAATCAGATTGATCATCGGCATCGTAAAAGTTCTCCGTTTTTAGGCAGCTTTTGTGAATGCTCGCATCGCGAGGCCGCTCGCGACAGCCAGCTCAAGGCCGTTTGAATCGGGCTCTGGAGTAGATGCAATAAATCTAGGATTATCGAGTACTCCCAAAGAGATGGCTTCGATTCCCATTTTTGATTCGATGTATTCACTCAGGCCGAGAAAACGTGCTCCGCCGCCGTTGAGCAGAATCTTAGTCACGGGGACCACCGAGGGTCCGTCGGATTGTTGAGATTGATAGTAGTTTAAGGAGCGGCGAATCTCTCGGATCAAGTCGTCGATATGAGGTTGCAAAACTCGCAAAGGAGGATTTTCCGTAGGAACACCATCTGCGAGAAGTTCTCGCAGATCAAGTTGCCCCTTTCCAGATTCTGCATCTTCGTCCGAGAGCTTAAAGTAATTCTTGAGAGCCTCGGTCAAGGTATGACCACCTTGGGGGATCGACCGGGTCATGGCAAAGATGCCCTTATTGATGACGCTGACGTTCGTGGTCATCGCGCCAATGTCAACAAGCGCAAACGTTTCGTTCGACCAGTCGGTTTGAGAGTCGGCTTCAACGAGCGAGCGATAAGTAGCAAACGGCTCGATATCGACAATTTCCACTTCCAGACCCGCGGCATCGCATGCGTGCACGCGGCTTTCGACGATGTCTCTGGGAGCAGCCACAATCAGCACTTCCATCGTGGAGTCGTCGACCGGACCCAGGATTTCGAATTCAATAAAGCTATCTTCGACCGAAGAAGGGACGTAGCGTCCTGCTTCAAACTTGATGGACTTGCGTAAGGTCGCTTCCGGCATTTTCGGCATTCGAACCGTTCGAACAACGACCGACGCGCCCGAAACGGAGATGTTGCAGGAGGTCGCGTGGACCTTAGCCTCATTCAACATCGTGCGGAGTGCTTCGGCCACGGCTTCGGCGTCAATCACCACGCCATCTTTGATCGCACCCGCAGGTGTGGGCGTGCTCACCACTTGGTTGAGCTTCCAACCTTGCGGCGTCCGTTCGATCAAGACGGCCTTGATCGAATGGTGACCCAGGTCGATCCCGACGGTAGCTGATTTTCGAACGAGATTAAGCGGCATGGGCTCCTTCCTCCGGGCTCATCGCGCGCAGGGCCATCCATTCGTCTAATGCAGGCTTGGCAAATCGCCATCGACCGTCAATCTGGAATCCAGGAACTTGGCCTTCGCTCGCCATGCTTTCCAGCGTCTTGGTCGGGATTCGCAGATAGCTCGCAGCCTCTCGAAGCGTCAGAACGTTGTGCTGGCCCTCCATGACGGCGCGAAGGACCGTCGTCAGCTGATCGGGGCTGAGAAAGAGTTCCAGGCGGACCGCCGTTCCTGATGTCACCATCGGGCTGACGGGAAGCGGGGCCTGCGACATCGGGTCTAAAGGATTCATTTCTACCTCGGGAAATTCGGGAGCAAAGTTTGCCAACTCTTCCAGGTTTGACTCTGGGGTCATCTTCGAAGTTTGAGCAGAGGTTGGCTCGATTTCGGACGGTCCCGATTCGGCAAGAATCACCGTTGTCGGGGCTGTTTCCGGGACGAGAGGTTGACCGGCTTCTTGTGAGGCTCGCCGGATCGCATCGGCTAGGTTCATTGCGCCCCTCCGGTGTATTCTGTGATCACGTCATGCATTAAGTAGGCATCAATAATCTTCGCTTCTTTGGCCATGCCGACCATGAGGGCGTTATCAGCGATCTGACTTGAAAGCCGAGGAGTGCCCTTTGTGAATTTATGAAGTTGATAAATGGCGTCCGGAGTGAAGGGACTCTTCTCGCCGGTAAAGCCCGCAACGCGCAGACGATGCTCGATCATTTCACCGGTCTCTTGAGCGTCTAAGGGCTTCAAAGTGTGTCGAACGGCAAGTCGCTGTTCGAGCGCAGGGACTTTGGAAACTTTGGCTCGGAGTTCGGTCTGCCCCAAAAGGACCAGACTGATGAGGAATTGGTCGTTCATTTGGCAGTTTAGCAAAAGTCGAAGCTCCTCAAAGGTCTGACTCGAGCGAATCAAATGAGCCTCGTCAATCATCAAGATGCATCGACGCCCTTTATCGTAAAGATTGAGCAAGTGCTTGTGCAGGTCTTGGACGAGCACTTGTCGATTTCGCGAAGTGGCGGTGATCTCTAACTGGTGCAAAATTTCTTGCAACATCTGAGTCGGCGTTAGGATCGGATTGACGATGAGAACAATCCGGTTCGTGACTGGATCCAAAAGCTCAATCAGCTTTCGGCTGATGGTGGTTTTGCCGAGGCCGATGTCGCCGCTCAACATGGCCGCCCCTTTGTTTCGGGTCACAGCATAGAGCATCATCATCAGCGCGTCCTCGTGGGCTTTGCTCATATAGAGAAAGCGCGGGTCGGGCGTGAGTGTGAAAGGCGGTTCGTTAAGGCCCCAATACTTTTCGTACATCGACTGCTCCGGGGGGATTCCCCCGCATTATTCTTGGCATCTGCCCAGCAAACTTCAGGGGATGCTGAAAGTTCTTGAAGCCTGGTTGCTGAGGGCGGTTGCGAAGGCTAGGTGCCGCGTTTTCGGCCGAGGACCGCTCGTACCATTCGCAGAGTTCGGTCAAGATCAAGCGGTTTTGACAGGTTAAGTCAGAGTTCCAAAATGCCGAAGGGCCTCGCCACCCCAGGGAGGTGACAAAGCCCTTTCAGGTCCGCGAGCGGTCTTTTATCGTCGCCGGAACTTGATCAGCGTCGTGCCAAACGCCTTCGAATCGGCACTCACGGCGAAAATCGACCCATCTCGGGATTCCAGCCGCATGGTGGCTCGATAGCCGGTTCCATCTAACCGGGTGAAATTGACCGTCACTTGGTTCCCCGACCGAGTCCACGATCCTTCCATCACGAAGACCCTTTGGGTACCAAGTCGCAAGATCGGTTCGCCAAACTTTCGTTGGTCGGTCGGGGTGACCTGGGTCCGGCGATTCGACGGGTACTCGGTCTCCAGAACCGCTTGGCCGCCGCTCCGCAGGATCAGCGTCCTCGTGATCTCCGCCGTCGATTCTAGGGTGAAATTCATCGTGTAGGTGCCTTCAACCGGAGACCAAGCGTCCGTAGGAGGTCGACCGCCCGATCCACCCGAGCTGCCAGGCCGGAAGGTCAATCTTTCGGAGCCATAGTTCTCGCGATCCCACGAGTCGAAGACGAGGTCCCGTCCGCGCAGGTCGAACCGAAGCGTCGAGCTGACGCGGTCACGACTCCCGAGCCTATCGAGGTCGATCCGGATTTCGTTTCGGTTCTGGCTCCAGCGACCAGAGTGGGTGATTCGCCGGACCGGGGTCATGTCGGCCAAAATCTCGCCGTAAAGTCGAAGGTTGTTTCGGCTGACGTTGGGTTCGTCACCTTGGTACCACCATTCGACGGACGCGGTCCCGTTGGATTCGAGTCTGAGAGTTCGAATGAGGGTGAACTCGTTGGCCCGATCCCGGCTGTCTTGTCGCACCTCATAGGTGCCGACCACTGACCCGGACTGGCCTCCGCCCGAACCGGAAAAGTTCAGTCGAAGGTTTTGCTGACCGTAGTGCTCGCGGTCCTGGTCCACGGCAACCAGCTGAGACCGCTGAATCTCGAACAGGAACTCCGAGTTGGTCGAATAGGTTTGCGATCCGGCTTGGATGCTCCGAAGCGAAAGCCGCAGTCGGCCTCGATCTTCGCGCCAGGTTCCTCGGTGTCGAATCAGGCTCTCTCGAGCGATGTCTCCCAAAAGCCATCCAAAGGCTTCCACCGCGCGTTTGGTAACGCTCGGGCGATCGCCTCGATATTGGCTGGTTAACTCGGCGTTTCCATTGCGGTCGATGCGAAGAGTCCGAACCAGCGTGTAGCGCTCGCCCGGCTCGACGCTGGACTGCTCGCCGGTATGGGTGCCGGAAAAGTCTTGCGCAGAGCTTCCGGCGAACGCGGCTAAAGTGAGAAGAAGGGTCAGGATCCAGTTTCTCGCTCTCATGCCCCTATTTTAGCGGTCCTGGGTCGGAGTTTGCGTGGATTTGGGCCGAGGCGATATAATGGAGCCAGCGCGGCGGATATAGCTCAGGGGTTAGAGCGCCTGTCTGTGGCACAGGAGGTCGTGGGTTCAAGACCCATTATCCGCCCCATTTTCACCCACAAAAAAGCCCTACTCAAGAGGTCTTGAGCAGGGCGTGGGCCTCCACCTTCGGTTCGCCTTACAGCGAATTCAGCAATTTTTCGAGCTCTTTCGCCGCTTGGGTCAGCTCTTTCTTCGGGTCGGAATCGGAGAAGATCTCCAAGAAGCAGTTCTTGGTGAGGGGGATTCGCTGGACGGCCACGCCGATGCCGGAGCTGTCTCGGCCCGGGTCGGTCGTGTAGGCTGCGACAACTTCCTTCACATAGCTCGTACCTGCAAACGGTCGCTCTTGAGCGAGCCACTCTTCCACCATCTTCTCCATGCGGTCGGTGCGTCCTCGCTTGATCTCATCGACTTCGACGACGATCCGGTCGATCTTCATGCCTTGGTCGCGCAGAGCCCGAGCTGCCAGAATGCAAAGGAAATGCTCGTAGCCATATCGCGCGAACTTGGCGCTCCCCAAAGGAGGCGAAGCGACCCGCTGGGCGATGTAGAAGCGGAGCGTCCGCTTGGCGAAATCGGGCTTGCCTCGAACGGCGAGGACTTTATTGATCGCTTCGACGAGCTCGTCGGCGGTGAAGGGGGCTAGTTTTCGATAGGCGGCTAAGGCACTCATAATTAGGGTTCCAACAATTGCTAATGCAAGCTTTCTGTAGATTACGCGACCGAGCGTTGAGAATTCAAGGTTAAGACGCGAATCCTGGCGATCTTTCTGTCACACATTTGCGCTCCAATTCTCCTTCAACTTCAGGTTAACTTTAGTTACAACGTCGATCCATGCCAAAGTGCTTCTTCGGACTCGGTTCAAATCAAGGCGATTCGCAGGCGATTCTCATTCAAGCTCTTGAAGAGATGTCCCGATACGTGCGCCTGACTCGCTGTAGCTTTTTCTACGAAACTCAACCGCTCTATATCACCCAACAACCGTTTTTTTTGAATCTTGTCATCGAAGGATTCTCTGAGGATTCTCCCGTGGCATTGGTCCAAAAGTGCAAGGAACTCGAACAACAATTGGGGCGCATTCCGAGGCAGAGAAATGGCCCCCGAGAGCTCGACATCGACCTTCTTTTGCATGGCGAGTGGCAGTACAGCTTCAATCATTCCCTTGGCCAGCTTCATGCCGTCCAGGTCCCTCATCCACGTATCTCCGAACGGCGGTTTGTTCTCGACCCTTTGGCCGACCTTGACCCGTCTTTGTGGATACCTGGCCAAGGAACCGTGAACGACCTTCTGGCTCAGCCCGACATCCAGGCCCAAGCGATCCGACGACTGACTCATGCCCCAATTTCGTTTTGAAGCGCAAGACGGTGGTGGCGCCCCTCGCAGCGGCGTCATTGATGCCGCGTCCGCTCAGGAGGCGATGCGGCAATTGGCCAGCCAAGGGCTCCGAGTCAAGACCCTCCGAGCCGACGACGTGCGGGTTCAATCCCCAGCCCAAGCTCCCGCCCCACCGAGACCGCAGCCAAAACCTCAGCCCAGGCCCCAGCCAGTCGCGCCCCGGCAGGCCGTGCCTGCGCCGTCCCCGTCCCCGTCCCCGGCCCCGGCCTCGACACCCAGAACAGCACCGGCGAAGCCAAATTACCGCCACAAGACCGCCCGCCACCGAGACCGGTGGCTCTTCTTCTCGCAGCTGGGAAAGATGGTTCAGGCCGGAATCTCGCCTCACGATGCGTTAAACCGGCTCGGGCATCAGTTTCACCATTCTGGGTTCCAGCAGTTCTGTCGCCTGGCCGCTCCCGTCGTCGCGGAAGGCCAATCACTCAGCAGTCAGTTCGAGAGATTTCCGGACTTGTTTCACCGAGGGGACGTCGGCATGACTCGGGTTGGCGAAGTTGCAGGCGTGTTGCCCGAAGCGCTCCATCAGATCGCAGAGCGATGCCGTCAAGCCCACATCGCGTCGCGCTTCTTCTTCTGGATCTTCTTGTTCCTGAGCCAAGCCATCGTCGGGGTCCCTCTCTTTTTGTTATTGGGTCGAAGCTTTGGCGCGCTGTTCGAGGGGATTGCCGGAGGGTTTCAGGGCGACTATCTCGCGGTCTTTCGAAAGTCCATCGGCCTCGAGATGATCAGCGGTCTCGGGCTCTTCATTCTCGTCTTGGTGCTGACCTTCACCGTCGGGATGAAAGTCTGGCATGGGTATCGGCTACGCCGATGGCGGCATCGACTCGGGAGCTGGATCTGGCACACTCGGTCGATGGCCCGGGCCGAAAACGCCGAGAGCTTGATCTGGTCGCTCACGCGCCTGACCCGTAGCGGCCTTCCGCCGTCTTCGGCCTGGTCCCTCGCCGCCGAATCGGTCCCGAACGAAATCTATGCCGACCGATACTCTGAGGTCGGGCGTCGACTCCACGAGCGGGCGACCCTCGGCCAAGCCTTGGGCGAGAGCGGCGCGGTCCGCCCCGAATTCATCTCGCTCATCCAAACGGGCGAGTTCACCGGCACCGTTCCCGCGGCCCTGGATGAGGTCCATGGCAGCCTCGCCACCGAGCGGAGCTCCATCATGACCCGCATGCGGGTTTCGGGGTCGATCAGCTCGATCTTCTTGATCATCCTGCTGTCGTGTGCAGGCTTCATGTTTTTCTATACCGAATATGCTCACAAGGCGATGGACATCTTCGATCCCGCCAGAGTCACCGATCCTGAATATCGTCCGGCCTCGGACCCTCGACTCTTTCCAAATCCATAAGACCCGTTCCTCCAGCCTTCTGATTCTTTCCGAATCTCCGTAGAATAAGAGCCAAGCATGCCGATTTTCGAATACCAAGCGACGGACGCGGCCGGGGTCTTGCGACGAGGAGTCGCCAACGGGACCAGCATGGACGCGGTCGCACAAGAGCTGGCCCGCCAGGGTCTTTCGCTCCAGTCGCTCCGGCTGGCCGCTGGCCCTGGGGCGCCGATGGGTGCGCCGATGGAGGTTCCGCCCGCCCGCACCTCCACTCCAGCTCCATCAGCCGCCACTTCTGCGAGCGAAGACCCGCTCCTGAAGTCCAGAAGCCGGTTCGCCACGGACGTCTATGGCCCCATCGTCGGCCAAGTCGGCCTCGCCCAGCTTCAGTTCTTCTTCCAGCAACTCGCGACGATGCTCAAAGCTGGGGTCGCCCTGGTTCAATCCCTCGACACGCTGAGCACCCAGACTCAAAGCCCGAAATTGCGCGCGATCATCCGCGAACTGAAGGTCCATGCGATGGAGGGCCGGCCCCTATCCCAGGGGCTTTCGCGCTATCCCGAGGTCTTCTCCCCCATCGTGTTGAGCATGGTCTACGTCGGCGAACAAGGCGGCTTTCTCGATCGAAGCCTCCAGCTCGTGGCGCAGTATATCAAGCAAGATCTCGACATCCGGATGGCGGTGCGCCGAGCGACCTTGTGGCCGAAAATCACATTCGCTTCGATCTTCGTCGTGATCTTTGCCGCCAATGCGGTGATCGCGGCGGTTGCGCCGGGGCGGGCCGGACTCTCTCACCCGCTTCAGAATCCAGCTCTCTGGATCCCTCTCGTCATCTTGATGGCTGGAGGGTTCATCGCGCTGCGGATCGGGTTGCGCAGGCCCCAATTCCAACTAGCGTGGCACACCTTTACGTCGAATCTACCGGGGATTCGGGGCATTGTTCGCCAATTCGCCATGGCCAAATTCGGGCGGGCATTTGGCGCGCTCTACACCTCGGGGGTTGGAATTCCGGTGGCGATGAAGCTGGCCGCGGATGCCTGCGGCAACGAGATGCTCCGACGAAAGATCTACCAGGCCGTGCCCCGTCTTGAAGATGGTCAGGGGATCCACGAAACCATGGCCGCCACCGGTGCCTTTAATCCGATCGTCCTGGACATGGCACGAACGGGCGAGGCGACCGGAAACATGGACGAGATGATGACCTCGATCAGCGAGTTCTATGAGGCGGAAGCGCTCCATAACTCGAACAAGGTCGCCTTGATCTTGGGAGTGGTGGCTCTTCTGGTCGTGGCCGGCTACATTTTGTTCATTCTTGTCCGGTTCTACACTGGCTACTTCGACTCGATGTTCCAGCGCGCCAACTCGATATGAAGCCGACCCACTATGAGCAGCTGGGGGTCGGAACAGATGCCGACGAAAGCGCCATTCGCGCCGCGTATCGACGCCTCGTCAAGCTCGTGCATCCCGATCGATCTTCCGCGCCCGACGCCCAAGACCGCTTTATCCGGGTCCAAGAAGCGTACGAAGTGCTGACCGACCCCGTCCGCCGAGCGAGCTATGACCGCCTTCTCGAACTCGAACGAGCGGGCCCTCCGGCGCGACCGTCGGCATCCTCAACGCCAACGTCGCCCACCCAAGCGCAAGATGAAAAGCCCCCACGTCCCCCCACCGGCTCTGCCTTCCAGCAACCCTCTGACCTTCTTCGGCTCACCCAGCTTTCGCAAAAGGGCCTCTTGATCGAAGCCGAAAAGCTCGCCAAGAAACTCGTTCAAACTCAACCGCGAGAGGCTCTTCCGCACTCGGTGCTCGGGGATGTCGCTCGCCATCGGGGTCGGCTCCGCGAGGCTGTGAGCCACTACTCCTATGCGATCCAGCTCGACCCCCGTAACCCAACGTACACGCGCAAGCATGCCGAAGTCCACCGAATCTTAGCCCGCCAAGAGCCGATGGGCACGCTAAGGCGACCCCAGGCCAGCCCCGCCGCAATCTTGACCGGCGTCTTCGCGACCCTCGCGTGCGCCATCTATGTCGCCAAAACTCAAGAGCCTCCCCTTTTCCCCGAATTCGGGCCGCTCTCGACCCTGACGCTGGGATGCTTGATGGGCCTGATCGTCTCCGGGATCGCACTCGGTGCGGCTCTGGCGGTCGCGAACCAAGTCGATCCGACTGCCCTTCACTCGCCTCTCGGCGAGCCTCGTCTCTCGATGGCGTGGAGTCTGGGCCTCATCGCCGGAATCAACTTTTGGCTAGCAGGGCTCGCATTCGGGATCCTCGCGGGGATGCGGAGGGCGGCCCATCCGTCGATGGTCAAGCTCCTCGCGACGGTTGCGGTCATTCCGGGCGTCTTCGCCCTCGCGGCCGCCTGGCAACCCGGGACCTTGAGCCCGGGTCAAGTTCTGCTGTGGGGCGGAAACTTCGCGTATTTCGGCGCAATTCTCGGCTGGCAGGTCGTCGAGAGTTTTCGCTAAGAGCCCAGAATCGACCGCCCGAAAGCCAAGGAGCGAGGGACGGCCGTTCGGGCACTCTCCGCACCTTCATACTCCAGGTTCAACCAGCCCGTAAATCCTTGGGACCGGAGCTTCTGCACGACTCCAGGGAGATCCACCGCCCCTTCGCCAAGGGCAGTCCCGACGAACGGATCGCCGCTGAGAGAGTGATAGGCAAAACCGTCCCACCCTGGGGGCGCGGGCGCAAAGTCCTTGAAGTGAACCATGGAGATCAGCCCTTCCAACTGCTCGGTCGCGTGGACCGAGTCCTCGCCGACAAGTACAAAATTCCCCGTGTCCAGATTCGCCCCGAGAGTGTCGTCTCCGGTCTGTTGACGCACCTCCTCAATAATCCCTCGAACCTGAGCGCTGGTCCCAGCCATCGACCCGTGGTTCTCCAAGGCCAGCCGGAGACCTCGTTCTCGGGCGGCTCGGCTGGCTTGGGCTAACCCTTCGACGATCCATGGCCGCGCCTCATCCAGAGTGATCTTTCTCTCGTGATCGTCGCCTCCGAAGACCCGGATGATCGAAGCGCCGTACTGGTGCGCCCGATCGAGGCCGGAGAGAATTCGCTCTCGGGCTTGGTGTCGGTCGCCGGCGTCGGGCTTGGCAAAATTGTTCGAGACAGAAAAAACCGAGCACGGGAGCTCAGCCTCCCGGAGGGCTTCCTGGACCTGCTCAGACTCCTCAGCTGCTCCCGAGTGAAAGAAGTCCAACAGCTCGACCCCATCCACCTGGAGCTCCTGGGCCCAGCGAATGAATCCAACCTGGTCCATGGACTGGTCTTTGACCAGATGGACCGCACTCCACATGCTCAGTCCGAGCTTCATCGACTGGGGGCCGGGTTCGCGGCTGGGCCGGTGCCTTCGGACTCCCCTGCAGCTTCCCCAGAAGATTCCTGAGGCGACTGCTCGTCCGGCTCGGCTACTGGGGGCTGGTCGGCCGGGGGCTGGTCGGGCGGAGCCTCGCCAGGATTGGTCAGGGCAGGATCTTGGTCAGGGTCAGGGTCTGGGGAAGGGTTCGTCGTCGAACTCGAAAGGTTCTCGCTCGGCCCCGTGCTGGCGGTCGCGGGGGGATTCGTCCAGGCGTTGGGGTCTTTGCCGCTCAAGTAAGCCTGAATCGGAGTGAGGAAGAACGAGATGCCCAGGACACCTACGGCGCAAGCGATCCCGGTAAACCGCAACCCGGGCGGCATGGTTGACCCGAGCGGTTGCGGCCGGGTCTCTTCGGCCACAAACGCGGCTCGAACGATACCAAGGTAGTAGTAACAACTGATCGCCGAATTGATCGCCAAGACAATCGCGAGCAGCGTCAGGCCGGCGTTCACGGCGTCGTTAAAGATGCCGAGCTTAGCAAAAAATCCGCCGGTGATCGGGATCCCGATCAGAGACGCCACGAACAGCACCATCAGTCCGGCCGCGAGGGGGTGTCGATTCCAAAGCCCGTAGAAGTCGCTCAGCTCGGTGCCTTCCTTGCCGTCGCGGGCGTTCAGCGTCAGCAGCGCAAACATCCCGATCGTCACCAGCGCGTAGCTGACCAAGAAGAAGACTGTCGTTTCGATCCCGATTTTGTCGGGCGATTGAAGGTGGGCCAAGAGGCCGACCAAAATGTATCCGGCGTTCGCGATCGACGAATATCCTAAGATCCGCTTGACGTTCTTTTGTTGGCACGCGATCAGGTTCGGGATCGTCATCGTCAGAATGGCGATGATGATCAGGAGCGGCATCCAAGTTCCGCTCAGGTCAACCGCCCCCGAAAGGACTCGATAGAGCGCCCCGATCGCCGCAACCTTCGCCGCCGCCGCCATGAATCCGGTCACATTGGTGGGCGCGCCCTGATAAACGTCGGGAGCCCATTGGTGGAACGGCACAAGGGCCGCTTTGAACCCAAGGCCGACCAGCATGAACCCGACTCCAAAAATCAGGAGCTTCTCGGTGAGGCCGTCATTGAGGGCGTAGGCCCGCGCAATCTGGTCAAGATGAAGGCTCCCGGTCGCCCCATAGACCAGCGCGATCCCGTAGAGCAAGAACGCACTCGCGAACGCTCCGAGCAAGAAGTACTTGATCGCCGACTCTTCAGACTTGGACTCCTGTCGAGCCATGCCCGCCATCACATAGAGCGAGATCGACAGGACTTCGAGCCCGATGAACAGCATGAGCAGGTTTTCGGTGCTCACCATGATCATTCCGCCGGCCGTCGACCAAAGCGCGAGGGGATAAAATTCGCCAAAGGGGATACGGCGTTCGCGCAGGTAACTCTCGCTGAAAAAGAACGTGAAGAAGCAGACTCCGACCAGCACGAGTTGCAGGACCAGGCTGGCCGGGTCGCGCAAAGCCATGCCCGCAAAGGTGTCTCCCGAGGGCTGGCCCATCTGCAAGATCAGGCTGCCAGCCGCCACTCCCAGGCCGATCAGGCTGGTCCAAATGATCGCGACGTTCGTCTGCTTCGGACGAAACATCTCAATCAAAAGAGCGACCAGGCCAGTGCTCGCCACCAAAATGACGGGCAACAGCGTGATCCAATCGACGCTGGGCGGAGCTACCTTAAACTGATCAAGATTCATGCGGGTCGGTTCTCACGGAGTCGGGCCGCTTCGTCGAAAGACGAAGTGAAATAGACATCAGCTTGCGCATCGGGACCACACAGCGCGCCGGTTCGCATCGAGCGCACCTTGGCGATCTCGATGCCGGTGCTGACGACGTCCCACCCCAAGAGCGAGGCGGGGAGGTCGCTGACAAAGTCCAGATACGGCTCGTCGTCCCCTTCGATCCAAAGGAGATTGATGCGAGCGCCCTGGGCGGTGCTCAAAAGCTCGCGATCGACCTCTAAAAAGTGGCCGCCGTACTCCATCGGGGTCGTCATGGCGGGCATCGCGCCGATCAGTCGATAGAAAATCCCGTCGGCGCCCAGGTCGAGCGCCCGCTCAATCCCACGGCGAACATCGTCCGCGATCTTCTGAAGCTCTTCGGAGCCTCGTTCGGGATCGTCTCGCAGAATCTGCACGAGGTCCAGGCCAAAATATGCGGCCCGCCCGATGGGGCTCAGAATTTCGCCCAGCACGGCCTGATCTGGATGGGTCCGAAGCGCGTCTTGGAGGCCGGCCATCGACACGCAAATGCCGTCGGCGACATGCCCGGGCGACTCGGACCAGACGACGATGGGTTGGCAATCGAGATCTCCTCCGCGCGAAGCGGCAACGAGTCGTTCTCGCCCGGTCATGGGGTCGAAGGGCCTCCTGAATTCAATGCAACGGCGGGTGGAAGGTCCCGATTGCCTTGGATTTGGGGTGGGCCCTGCCGGGGCACGCGGTCCATATCGGGGGGATCGTAACGATGGTGCAATTGCGCAGGCGTCACGATCCGCTCGACGGTGTAAGGCAAGAGCGAGCCCCCCGGAGCCCGCGGCGAGACTTGAACCAAGTTCCCTTTGGGGTCCACTTCGTGGTTGAGGTTTTTCCAACTGGGTCGCCCGTTCACGCCGCCCAGGGCCATGAGGCGGGTCGCGGCGATCGAAGACTCCATCGGCTTCAAGAACGTGTTGGGATACAGGCCGCCCCAGAAGACAAACACGACGAGCGTACCGACCAAGGCGATTTCCCAAGGCTTCAGGTCTTTCAGCCGCTTGTTTTCGGGGTTGGAATTCGACCCGTAGAACATCTTTTGGAACATCCAAAGCAGGTAGACCGCCGCGAGAATCACGCCCGTCGCGGCGATGGCAGGCAGCCACCAAGAGAAGCCCATGACCCCGCTGAAGCCGCTCTCAAACGCCCCCATCAGGGCGAGGAACTCGCCGATGAATCCGTTCGTGCCAGGCAAGCCGACGCTACTGAGCATGATGATCAAGAAGAGCGCGGAAAAGATCGGCATCTGAGATTTCAGCCCGCCGAAGTCCTTGAACATTCGGGTGTGGCGACGCTCATAGATCAACCCGATCAGAAGGAAGAGAGCGCCGGTGCTGATGCCGTGGTTCAACTGCTGCATCGCGCCGCCCTGCATTCCGGTGTGGCTCAACGAGAAGATGCCAAGGACCACAAACCCCATGTGGGCGACCGAGGAGTATGCGACCAGCTTCTTTACGTCCGGCTGGACCGCGGCGACGATCGCTCCATAGATGATGCCGATGGTGGCGAGCAACATCAGCCAGAACACGTTGTTCGGCAAGACATCCGGAAAGAGCGGCAAACAGAACCGCAACATCCCGTACGTGCCCATCTTCAGGAGAACGCCAGCCAGGATGATGGAGCCGGCGGTCGGCGCCTCGACGTGGGCGTCGGGAAGCCAAGTATGGACCGGAAACATCGGACATTTGACGATGAACGCCACCGCAAACGCCCAGAAGAGAAGACCTTGGAGCGCATGCAGGTTCTCTGCTCCTTCCCAAAGCTTGCCCGTCGCGACCGCATCTTGAATGTCGATCAGGCTGAAGCTTGCGATTCCAGTCGCATCTTTATGGAGCAAGAAGAGGGCGATCATGCCGATCAGCATGAAGATGGACCCGACAAAGGTGAAGATGAAGAACTTGATCGCCGCGTAGTTTCGCCGCTCGCCGCCCCAGATCCAAATCATCAGAGCCATCGGGATCAGGGAGGCCTCGAAGAACGCATAGAACAAGATCAGATCGAGACTCACAAAGACGCCGAGCATCGACGTCTCCAGGAGCAACAGCATGATCATGTAGGCCTTGACCCGCTTGTTGACGTACAGGCTAAAAGTCGTGGCAACGACCGTCAAGAACGTGGTCAGCAAGACCAGCCACAAGCTGATCCCGTCGATCCCCACCCGATAATGCAAGCCCCACTGCTTGATCCATGGGATGAACTCCACCAGCTGGAAATGGAAAGAACGAGATTCAAAAACGTTGAGAATCTGGAGGCTGATGATAAAGGTCGCGATGGTGATGCTCATCGCCATGACCTTGTGGAACTTCTCGAACTGCTGAGGAATGCACATCAGCAGAATCGCCCCGATCAGGGGCAAGAAGGTCACCAGGCTCAGGAGCCCAAATCCGGTTGTTGTTTCCATCGTTTATGCGCCCCCCAACTTCAGAGCCACCCACCAGAGGTAGCCCAACACCCCGATTCCTCCGAGGAGCATCATCGCCGCGTACCAGCGAACATTGCCGGTTTGGAATCTCTTCAGCAGATTTCCAAAGAGACCGGTGAGCCAGGCGATGCCGTTGACCATCCCGTCGATGAAGCCTTTGTCGGTCCGGTTGAGCATCTCGCCCAGCTGCGCGCCGCCCTTGAGCGAGCCGTCCACCATCTTCTGGTCGTAGTGAAACTGATTTGCCGCCGCCCTGCGGAAAGGATGCCACTTGGCAAGGTCCCAACCTTCGCGCTCCGGCAGCCCCTTCTTGTAGAAGTGCCAGCCTAACAACACTCCGGCGAGCGCGGCTCCGATCGAGAGGAACATCAGGAGGGTCTCCCATTCGGGGTATTTCGGCACGACTTCGGGCGGCAGAACGGTGAGCCCGTTGGGATAGAGCCACTTCTTGAATCGGTCACCGCTGTAAAGGAACCAGCCTCCGATCACACTGAGAACGCCCAAGACGGCCAGCGGAATCCACATCGCCGGTCCGACCTCTTTCGGTTCGTGAGTCGGCTCGATGTCGTGGTGATGATCGTGCTCTTCGAGTTCGGCTCGACGCGCCATCTCGGCCTCGGTATAGAAAAAGCCGTGGACATCCGGCCCGTGGTCCTCATGGGCGTGATGAGCATTTTCGTCGTGGGCCTCGTGGTCCGCGTGGTGAGAGTCCCCGTGGTCATGACTCGGCCCGTCGGCGAGTCGCCATCGTTCCTGCTTGCCAAAAAAGGTCATCCAGGTCATGCGAGTCATGTAGAAGGCCGTGAGCATCGCTACGAGCAGACCGACCCAACCCGCGATCATGCCCAAGTTGATTCCGCCCGCAATCGCGTGTTGGCCCGCCAAGGCTCCGCCAAGAATCGTTTCTTTGGAGTAGAAGCCCGCAAATCCAAAGAGGAAGGGCACCGCTAGGCCCGAAATGGCGACCCAAGCCACGAGCATACAGGCGCCGGTGATGGGGAGATACTTCAGCAAGTTCCCGTACTTACGCATGTCTTGCTCGTGGGCCATGGCGTAAATGACCGCGCCCGCACCCAAGAAGAGGAGCGCCTTAAAGAACGCGTGGGTCGTGACGTGGAACATGCCCGCCCAGTAAGCTCCCGCGCCGCATGCGATGAACATAAACCCGAGCTGGGACACCGTCGAATAGGCCAAGACTTTCTTGATGTCGGTCTGACCAAAGGCGATGAGCGCGGCAAAGAGCGCCGTAAACGCGCCGATGATGGCGATGATCGCGCTGGCGAACGGGGAGAGCTCGAAGAGCACGCTCATTCGGTTCAGCAAAAAGACGCCGGCGGTGACCATGGTCGCGGCGTGAATGAGCGCCGAAACTGGAGTCGGGCCCGCCATCGCGTCCGGGAGCCAAAGGTAGAGGGGAAACTGAGCCGACTTGCCACAAGCCCCCACAAAAAGCAGAAGCGCCACGGTCGCAGTCAGAAACGGCTGGTCTTTGAATACTTCGACCATGTTCGGGAGCAACACGTCGTAGCTGAGCCAACGACCATCGGTCAGACCCAGGCGTTCGGCATTCCCCGCCATCATCAGCACGAGGATAAACATCCCGAGCGTCAGACCGACGTCGCCGATCCGGTTGACGATGAACGCTTTGTTCGCAGCCCGCGAGTTATTGAGGTCCTTAAACCAGAACCCGATCAGGAGATACGAACAGACGCCGACCCCCTCCCAGCCGATGAAGAGCAAAGCCAAGTTGTTGCCGAGCACCAAGATCAGCATGCACGCGATAAAGAGGTTCAGGTACGTAAAGAACCGGCTGTAGTCCTTTTCGTCGCCCATGTACCCAGTCGCATAAAGGTGGATCAGCGAGCCGATTCCGGTGATGATCAGGACCATCGTCATCGACAGCGGGTCCACCACCACCTCGAACGGGATCTTGATGCTCATGATCTCGATCCAAGAAAAGAGGGTTAAGACGACATTGCGCTCGCCAGGCGGAAACTGAGCCAGGTTCGCCGTGATCCCAATCCCAAGCAAGAAGGCCGCCGCAATCGGCAAGACCGCCATCGTCCCGACAATCTTCTTGCCGTAGCGATGCCCGAGAGTGTCGATGATCTTTTTGCCCAAAAAGGCTTGAAGCAGAAAACCGATGAGCGGCAGGCCCAAGACCCACCAAATCATTTCCAAGGGGACGTTAGGCATGCCGTTCCTCCGGCACCGAGCAGGTCGTCATTGAAGTCGTCTCGTTCATTCCTTGCCTCGTTTAGCCTCGCATCGCACTCATGCTGTCCAGATCGACCTCATCGCGCAGTCGATAAATGGCCATGATGATCCCGAGTCCGACCGCGACTTCGGCCGCAGCGACCGCCATCACAAAGATCACCATCATCTGCCCCGACATCCAACTCTGGGTGAGTTCAGGCCCCAGCGGCAACAGGCTCGGCGAATACGCCGCGAAAGTCAAAAAAGTCAGGTTCACGGCGTTCAGCATGAGCTCGATGCACATGAAGACCACGACCGGATTCCGGCGGACAATCACTCCCACCGCCCCGCACGTAAACATGAAGGCCCCCAGCATCAGATACCAGGTCATCGGCACGCCGCTCAACTTCGCTTGCCTCCAAAGGTGGCCAATCCCCAGATCACAAAGCTACCCGCGATCAGCATCACTCCGGCTCCTTGGACGATCCGCCAGACCGGACTCTCACGCTCCTCCGTCGCGGGCCCCCCGCGAAGGCTGGTGCCAAAAGCGAGCAGCGCGATGCCGCCACAGAGAACCAGGAACAATACTATGGACTGCTTCTTCACGATTTCAACCTTCTCTTTGCCAACAGGATCGAGCCAACGATCCCGACCAGGAGCAAGATCGAAGTGATTTCAAACGCCCACGCGTAGTTTGTGAACAACGTGTAGCCGACGGCTTGCGGGCTCCCGTAGCCCGGGGCCGCCCCCGCAGTTTGCCCACGAGGACCCATCGGCAATATGATCTGCGAGGCGATGAGGCCGAAGAGCCCGATCCCGCAAATGATGCCGATAAGAGGCTTGCCGTCTTTCTTTTGAATCGCCGAGTTCGTATTCCCCAGGTTCAAAAGCATGATCACGAACAAGAAGAGGACCATGATCGCACCGGCATACACCAAGATCTGGGTGATCCCCAAGAGCTGCGCTCCGAGCGAAAAGTAAAGGAACGCCAGGACAAAGAAGTTCACGACGAGAACCAAGGCGCTCCGAACGGGACTGTTCAAAGCCACCACCCCAATCGCGCTGATCGCGGCGATGCCCGCCAAAATCAAGAACGTGATCTGTGCGCTGGTCATGAAGCCTGCTCCTTGCAATGTCGATTCCCCGCCATCGGTTTATCCATCCACCATCTTGATCCCTCGCCGCTCGGGCACTTGGCCGCTGACGAGCTCGATTTCGCGCGAGCTGAGCGCGGGGAAGTTCTTCTTGTTCGCGTTCATCCAGTTCAGATACAGCACCACCAGCAGCAAGATCGCCGCCCCGCCCGCCGCAAACCCGCCCGCGGGCCCGTAAAGTCGGGTGCACATGATCCAGATCGCCACGACGATAAAGTTCGCCACCGCCACCGGAAGCAGAGTCTTCCAACCCAGGCTCATCAGCTGGTCGTAGCGGAGCCTCGGCAAGGTCGCTCGAAGCCAGATAAAGAAAGTGATTCCGAGCGCACACTTCAGGAGGAACCAGAGGGGCGCGCCCCAGTAGTTGATGCCCTCTAATGCGCCCATGAGCCCCTTGAGCGCCGGAACCGACTCCCCGATCGCCATGTAATTGAGCGGGAGAAGGTTGTATCCACCTAAGAAGAGTGCAGCAAATACCCCGCCGAAGAGGAACATGACTGCATATTCGCCCATGAAAAAGACGGCAAATTTCATCGAGCTGTACTCAGTGTGATAACCGGCGATGAGCTCGTTCTCAGCCTCGGGCAAGTCAAAGGGCGCCCGGTTGGTCTCGGCAATGACGCAGATAATGAAGACCACTGCCGCCAAGAAACCGAACGGCGTAAAGATAAACCAGTTCTGAAGCCAGGGCACAAATCCCCAAAGCGCCTTGGCTTGTTCGTTGACGATGTCGGTCAGCCTGAGCGAACCCGCCGCCATCACGATGGCCGCGATGCTGACCCCCATCCCCAGCTCGTAGCTGATCAGCTGAGCCGAGGCCCGGAGACCGCCCATCAGCGAATATTTGTTGTTACTGGCATAGCCCGAAACGACGACCCCATAGGCTCCCAGCGAGCTGATCGCGAGGATATAAAGGATGCCGATATCCACATTCGCAATCGGGGTGAGCAGTCCATAAAGCCCGTAGTCGGGTCCCCAAGGGAGCGTGCCGCCGATCGCAAAGGCCGGAAAAAGGGCCAGCGCCGGCGCGATGAAGTAGATCTTTCGATCCACTCCCGCGGGCGTGATGTCTTCCTTGAAAAAGAGCTTAACGCCGTCGGCAATCGGCTGCAAGAGCCCAAATGGGCCGACGCGATTCGGCCCGATGCGGTCTTGCATCCAGCTCAAAAGACGCCGCTCCCACCAGATGAGGGCGGGCACGATCAACAAGATCGGCACGACGAAAAGCAACACTCGGATCGTTGCCTGAAGGGCCGGGTGCAAACCTTGGATCCAATCCGCCATAAGACAAGGCTAGTTATACCGGTTGAAAGCCTTCTTGTGCCGCGTTTTGAAACGCCACGAGCGATTCTGGCGTCATAAGGGGCGCTTCCCTCACGCCCCGCCCCCTCTCCTTTCGTGACCAAGCTCGGTGGCACAGCCGGGCAACCCCTACCGGCGGCCACTCTGCAAAAACTCGCAGGCCCAGGCACTGCCGTTTGGCCCAGAAATTGCCGATCCTCATAGAGAGCGGGTCAGGGAACTCGCAAGAAAGACTTGCCGTTCTTGTAAACTAGACCCGAGGACACACACCGATGAGCCTAGCCATGAAAATTCTGCTGTTCCCCGTCGCCGCGCTTTTGAGCGTGGTGATGTTTGTGATGCTGATTTTGTTCTGCCTCACCGGAGTTGGGTTCGTCGTGCTGATCTCTTTGGGCGTCTTCTCCAACACCCAAGTGGCCCTGAAGAAATACCCGTTTATCGCGTACTACTTCGATATCATGGACAACCCCTACATCATGCTGGGCGACAAGCGATTACCCGCCGAATCCAGCGGCGCCGCTTAAGACGCCTTCTTAAATTTGTCCGTCATCGACTTCAGCCAGCCGGGTTTGAGCTTCTTGCCCACCCGGTCTTTTTCGTTGTCGGATTCCTCGTCGTTCGATTCCTCGGCGATTTCGGGCGCGATCTCAGCGGCGGTCTCATCGAGCGAGGAATGTGACGAGGTTTCCTCCAGACGGAGCGAGGGGCCCGAGGTCGTGCTGGGGCTTGCCGATTCGTCGTCGTCGCTGCCGAGGAGCGATGCGATCTCGTCGGGGGACAAGATGGGGCGGTCGTACTTCTTGGCGACCGGCTCTTCAGCCGTCGGGAGCTCGATGAGCTCGACGCTGAGCTCGACGCCGAGCTCGGCGCCGTTCTCGACGCCGGGCTCTGGGGCCTGTTCGAGATCGGGCTCGGGGAGGCTCCAAGCCGCAGAATCTGACGGGTGTTCTTGGGCGACTTCGGGTACAGATTCGATTTGCGGGGCCTCGGAGACTTGGGAGAGATCGAGCATTTGCGGCTCGTTCATGTCGGGCTTGGCCGGAGCCGGCGCCGGCGCCGGAGCCGGCGCCGCGTCCGAAGCGATCTGGATCCCTTCAATTTCCTCCGGAATGGAGTCCGCGAGACTGGGCTCGGAGTCCAGCGCAAGCTCTTGGCTGAGCACTTCGACTTCGAAGGCCGAGATCGGATTCTCGACCGGTGTCGCCTTGACTCGGGGCTTCGCCGCACGCTTTGCCGGCTTGGCGGCCGGTTTGGCGGCTCTGGCAGGAGCTTTTCGCGCGGGGGCCAGGTCACTGGCGGAGACGCTGAGCACGGCCACGGGAACCGACGCGCTGTAAAGCGTTTCTATTCCGAAGCAGACCTCTTCCCACGAGGCGACCCGCAAGATGAGCTCAGCTCCGGCAAGTCGAGAGAGCGCATTGAGCGTCGCGAGATCGATCGGCTCGCTGATGAGGCACATCAAGCGATGACCTTCCCAGCGGATAGGACAACAGCGGGCAGCCTTCCAGAACGTCTCGGGGATTCGTTGAGTGAGCTCGAGAAGTTTTTTCGCCAAGTGCGGGGCCGGGGTTTTCCCGGTCGAGCGGGCCGCTTCAACGGTCATGACTTCGTCGAGCCGATTCATCGCACAAAGGGCTTCGAGTAAGAGCTCACCCGTTCGAGCGAGCCCAGCATCGCTCATTTTTGAGAATCCAGACGGACTTTGCCACGCCTCTCGGGCAGTCGCGTTGGTGCGGTGGGTCAGGGTCAGCCGCTCGAATCGCGACTGAAGTTCGTGTCCGAGACTCTGATGCGTCGGATCGCGGGAGTCATTCAGGCGTCCCACGAGGTCTTTGAAGGCCGATTCGCGAAGTTCGAGCATAGCAATTCTGTCAGGGGACACTGCCCCGAGGTTGGTATCGGCGCACCGTCTCAATCTCTGTAGGGTGGCGCGGGGCGGCCCGGTCATTCCACCGGAATTTGGGTGATCATTTCGGGGCTGCTTTTCGTACTATCCCCTAGGAGGATTTGAATCCAAATGAGAAATAGAGTCTTAGTGTTTGCGGGAGTATTGGCTCTTGCATCCATCGTCGTGGCCCAACGAGCCGCCCAGCCGACGGTCGCCACAGGCAGTACGGCACCGAACTTCAGCCTGAAGAATAGCAATGGGGCCACCGTTTCGCTGGCCGATTTCAAAGGAAAGTACGTGGTGTTGGAATGGACCAACAACAAGTGCCCCTTCGTCGTCAAGCACTACGCCACTGGCAACATGCAGAACCTGCAAGGTTGGGTGACGGGGCAAGGAGCGGTTTGGCTCACGATCTGCTCCTCGGCCGAAGGGAAAGAGGGCTACGTCACCGCCGCCGAAGCCAATGACCTGATGAAAAAGGACGGCTACAAGGCCAGTCACTATCTGCTGGATGCGGCCGGGACGGTGGGCAAAGCCTATGGTGCCCAGCGCACGCCGCACATGTTCATCATCGACCCAAGTGGCAAGCTGATCTATCAGGGAGCCCTCGACGATAATCCGTCGCCCGACCCTGAGACGGCCAAGACCGCGAAGAACTACGTTCGGCAGGCCCTGACCGAGGCGATGGCGGGCAAGCCGGTCTCTGAGCCAACGACCCGAGCCTACGGTTGCTCGGTGAAGTACCCCTAAGACAACCTCCAAAAAAGAACCCCCGGAGTCATTCGACTCCGGGGGTTCTTGCTTTTGGGGCCAGGCCGCTAGTTCGGCCGGGCCGGTCGTTGCTGCGGAAGCCGCTTCATCAGCTCAGCGACGATCTTCTCGGTCTGAACGTCTCGGCCCTCTCGCCAAGCGTTGGGGTCGAAATTCACCCGGAAATCGGGCTTTCGACCGTTGCGCTCAAGGTTCTCGCCATTGGATGCAAAGGCTCCGCCCCGCGGCATGCGGATGCTTCCGCCGTCCCACAGACCGTACTGCCCCGTCGAAATGACCCCGCCCGCCGTCGGGACGCCCGCGATCGGCCCGAGCTTGTAGTAGCGGAACCCTTCAGCGAACATTTCGGCGTTGCTGAAGCTGTTTTGGTTGATGAGGAGCGCGGTGGGAAGCTCCAAGCTGTCGCCTCGCCAGATGTTTTCGCTGACGGTGAGTCCGGGCGAACTTCGCCAGGTTCGTTCGAGCCAGGGTTGCTTGATCAGAATGCTCAGTTTAAGGTGGCTCGTGCTCCCGCCGCCATTAAACCGAACGTCGATGACCACGCCCTCTTTCCCGGGAGTCAGCGTTCGAATCTCGCGCAAGAACCGCTGGTAACTCGGGTCGTTCATCCCTTCGATGTGGAGATAGGTGAGTCGTCCGCCGCTCAGCTTCTCAACCAACTCTCGTTGGCGGGCGACGAAGTCTTCATAAAGGACGTCGCTGCGGCTGAGCGAGCTCGTCGGCCGAATCAGAATCTCCAGATTTGAAGCGCCTCGCTGGACCTTTAGGCGGACCTTGCGACCATCTTGTCGGTTCAAGAGCTTGGCCATCGGCTCGCTGGAGCTGATCTCGGTGCCGTTCACGGCCACCACCCGGTCGCCTGGGATCAAGCGAGAGTTCGGGTGCGCGGCTGGGGTGCCCGAATACACCGACTGAACAATGAAGACCCCTCGTTGGGCCAGGGCGTCGTGATCCCATTCGACTCCGAGCCAGGCGGTGCTGTCGGGAGTCGAGGTCGGCAAGTCGGGCGGCGAAGTCGTTCCGAGGTGGCTCGAATTGAGTTCCTCCATCATCTCAAGCATCAAGTTGTAAAAGTCGGTCCGATCATAGGCATACGGCACCACCTTTTCGTACTTCTCGCGGATGCCCTTCCAGTTTTGTCCGTGGAAATCGCGGTCGTAATAGAACCGGTCGATGAGCCACCAGATCTCTTCGAAGAGCGCCATCTCTTCGTCCTTCAGGTTCACGCTCATCTGAGCGTTGAACGAGACCGGAACGACTCCAGCTTGGCTGAGGCTCGTGAGGCGGCCACCGGTGGTGAAGTACACCTTGCCTTGCGATCCGATCTGGATGTTGCTCACGGGCGTCGTCACCCCTTCGACCGGTCGAGGTGCACCGCCCGAAACCGCGACGATGTTCAAGACCCCGTCGATATTCACATAGATCGAGCGGCTATCCGCACTCGCCATCGGTCCGTTCGATCCGGCTCGGCTCGAAGTGAGCTGGCGCATTCGATTGAAAATTCCGTCCTGCTGGACCGTCACGCCTCTGCTCGGAGTTTCGGGCGTCCGCGGCTCGTCGATCTTGTCGAGATCGTCCTCGGAGAATGCGACGTCTTGCGGGATGAGGTCGACCACGTAGAGTTCCGAACGCTCAGGCTCCGCGGCGGTGAAATAGACCCCACGACCATTCGGCAAGAACTGGGGAGTCGAGGCCCCTTTGGCAGTCCGTGCGATGGTGATGGAGTCGCCCCCTTCGGCGGGTTGCAGAACAATCGTACTGCCGCGCTCATTGAGGACTTCGATGGCCAGCCACTTGCTGTCGGGTGACCAAGAGGCGACCGGATCGCCAATCATGGCGTCGCCAAAGAGACCCTTTCTCAGGAGCTTGAACGCTCCGCCAGAGGCAGGAACTGTCCCGAGTTCGGTGGCACCCCTCTGGACCAAGATCGTCTTTCGATCGGGCGAAAGCAAGGGGTTGGTCAGGTCATCCGAGTCGCTGAGAAAGAGCTTCTCCTCGCCTTCGATGCTGACCGTATAGAGCTCACGCTGGATGTTTCGGCCGCTCACGAACAGAATGGTCTTGTTGTCGAGCCAGACCGGGCTGGAGTCTTGCGCGACGTTTTTGGTGAGCCGACGGGTGGTGCCGCCCCGCTCGGGGATCAAGAACAGCTCGCCCCGGACTTCGATGACGGCCCGCTTGCCGTCGGGGCTGACGGCATAGTCGCGAACGCCCGTGCTCAGCGAAAGCTCGGCAACGGGATTGACTCGCGAATCTGCAGGAACGGTGATCGGCACTCGCTGCGTGGTGAGGGTCGCCAGGTCCAGCCGCCAAATCTCCGAGCCATTTTCATAGACGATCGCTTTCGCGCCATCGCTCAGCGAAGGGAAGCGGAGCGCGCTCCCCGAATGCTGAGTGAGTTGGCGCATGTTCCCGCCTTGGGAGTTCATTCGCCAAAGGTTCGGCCAGCCCGAACGATTGCTGATGAAATAAATGTTGCCGTCTTGGCTCGGCAACGGGAAGATGTCGTTAAAATCGTCTTGGGTCAGGTTGACCATGTTTCGGAGCGGGCCCGGACCGTCTCCCACCCAAATGTCGCCGGTGTACGAACCCCGTTGGAGCGGGTTGCGCCAGACCGGAGGCCCGCCCGCCACGTAATACACCTTGTTATTGGCCGCCGCGGCCGGATAATGCTCGACTTCGAGCGGGTGGCCGGTGAGACGAACCGAATCGCCGCCTTGAGTGGAGACGCGGAAAAGATCGAGCCGACCGAAATTGTTCGTATGGCCAAGAATAAACCGACCATCCGGAGTCACGCTGAACGGAATTTCTGAACCCGACTCGAACGAGAGACGCTTGAGCCCTTGGCCATCGGCTCCAATCGTGAACACGTCGAAACTGCCGTACCGGTTGGACGCAAAGTAAAGCGTCTTTCCATCGGGCATCCATCGCGGCATCTGGTCGACGGCCGGATGGACCGTCAAGCGCCGCGCTTCGCCCCCTTGGGCTCCGACGAGCCATAAATCGCCTTGCCAACTGAACGCCAGGGTTTTTCCGTCCGGCGACAAGGACGGAAACTGCGCCCGTAAAATCGGCTCGCCGGACGCCAAAGCGATCCCGGCCAGCGCACTGAATGCGAAAATGAGAAACTTACCCACAGAGAATCAACCTCAAAAGCGTGTTATTCACCACGCTTGTAGGTTTACCTGAGTTGGGGGAGGTCCGGTTCCCGACAGAGTCCTCGCGAAATCAAAGATCGCGATCCGAGCTATGCCCCGGAAAGAGCTTTGCCGTGGGATCAAGCATCGTTTTCGCCATGCAGACCGCCGTCGCGGCCTCGCCCACCCCGGTGGCGATCAGCTTGAGCTTGCCATCAAAGGAACAGACATCCCCGACGGCAAAAACCCCAGGGATCGACGTTTCGAATCGATGGTCCACCAAAATCTGATTCTTTTCGATCGTGAGGCCCCAGTCTTTCAGCGGCCCGAGGCTCGATTTGAAGCCGATGTTGACGATGACGGCGTCGCACTCGACGCGGGTCAGCTCCTTGGTCTGGACATGCTCCAGCGTCACCGCCGAGAGATGATCTTCCCCATGGAGCTCCTGGACCGCCTGCCAAACGGCGAACGCGGTCGGGGTTGCTTGAACCTGGCGAACGGTGTCCTCATGAGCTCGAAACACGTCTCGGCGGTGGACCAAGGTGATCGACTCGGCGACATCCTGCAGATTCAACGCCCAATCGAACGCGCTGTCGCCGCCGCCAATGATCAAGATCCTCTTGCCCTGGAAAACCGACTTTTGGCGCACCCCATACCAAATGCCTTTCTCGAAGAGCTCATCCTCGCGCGGGATGCCCAACTTGGTGGGGGCAAAGGCTCCGGCCCCGGCCGCAATGATGACGGTGCGGGTCGGCAACACCTGCCCCCGCGCCGACTCGATTTCGAATCCTCCCTCGACCGGCCGGAGGCTTTGAGCCGTCTCGCCGAGCACCAGTTCAGGCTCAAACTGGGTGCCTTGAGCAATCATCTCGCGGGCGAGGTCTTTGGCCAAAACTTTAGGAAAGCCTGGCATGTCGTACACAAACTTCTCGGGATAGAGCGCAGTGAGTTGGCCCCCGAGCTCGGGAAGGCTGTCCAGAATCCGAACTGACATCCCCCTGAGTCCGGCATAAAAAGAGGCAAAGAGACCCACGGGCCCTCCGCCGATCACAGTGACATCAACCCAATTCTGCATCGCTGGACCTGAGTTTACGTCGCCGAGGCCGAAAAAAACCTAAAGCAGATTGCCAAGATTCGGACCTGATCCTCGCAAATCCACCAGCCAATATCCAAACTAGGATGAATAGAGGCATCGATGCGGCCGCCAGTGGCATGATCGCCAACACCAAATGGTTAGAAGCCATTTCGAGTAACTTGGCGAACTCCAACACCACCGGATTCAAATCCGAGGGCATCTCGTTCAGCGATGCAATGGAGCGAAAACTTCGCGCCGATGGAGGCCTCGGCCCTGAGATCGGATCGATCGGCTCCGGTGCGATCGAGCGCAACCGCTATGTCAATTGGCAGCCAGGCAACTTTACAGAAACCGGCAATCCGTTGGACCTTGCCTTGCGAGATGCTAAGACGATGTTTGCAATCCAGACCCCTCAGGGGATCCAATACACTCGGTCGGGTTCGTTCACTCTCAATGAGGAGCGGTTAGTCGTCACTCGCGAAGGATATCCCGTGCTCGATGATCAAAAGCGGCCGATTCAAATTCCGCCGGGGACCTTTCGAATCTCTCCCGACGGCACGATTAGCCATGAAAATCAACCCGCCGGCCGAGTGGGAGTTTTCGCAGGAGAATTCACCCGGGTGAGCGGCACTCTCTTTAGTGCGAACGCCACTCAAGCTGCCGACGGAGCAGTCATCCTTCCCGGCGCTTTGGAAAGCTCGAATGTGAACGTCATCGAAAATATGATTGCGATGGTGCAGATCGGCAGAAACTATGAAATGGCGCAGAAGACCATCCAGCAACAAGACGAATTAACAACGAAACTCTTACAGGCAATGCAAAGTCAGTAGAGACTCAACCTCTCAGGGCTAGGATGGCCTTGAGGTCGGATGAACCGACACACAACCAGGATGGATCAATGAGAAGTGTTTGATCAGACCACGGAGATGAGAACCTTATGATGCGATCCTTGAGCACAGCTGGCACCGGAATGGTGGCCCAGCAACACAACTTAGACGTGATTGCGAACAACCTCGCCAACGTCAATACCACCGGTTTTAAGACTCAAAGAGCCGAGTTTCAGGACGTCATGTACCAGACGTTTCGAGCGTCAGGCGCGACTGTTTCTCAAGGGACGCAGATTCCTCAATCCACTCAAGTCGGATTAGGATCGATCTTCATCGCCAATAGCACCAACTTCAATCAAGGGGCTCTTCAAAATACCGGCAATCCGTTAGATTTAGCAGTGAATGGAGAAGGGTTCTTTCAGGTCGAGCGACCCGATGGATCGATCGCCTATACGCGCGATGGTTCGTTCAAGCGAGACAGTAACGGACTCGTCGTCACAAATGATGGCTATCCACTCATTCCCAATATCACCATTCCCGCCGAAGCTAAGGCGATTACGATCTCGCCAAATGGACAGTTCAGCGTCGTTCTGGAAGGGCAAGATACGCCCCAGTCTATTGGCACTTTGCAACTCTATCTTTTTCCAAATCCGGGTGGACTTACTCGACTCGGGCAAAACCTTTATCAATCGGGCGGAGCAAGTGGCGACGCGATTGCCGCCAATCCGGGATCGGGTGGAGCCGGCCTCGTACAAAGCGGCATGGTCGAGGGGTCGAACGTCACGATTGTGGACGAAATGGTGCGTATGATTTTGGCACAAAGGGCATACGAAGTAAATTCCAAAGCGATCCAAACCGCCGACGAGATGCTGGGTGTCTTGAATCAACTGAAGAGGTAAGGTTCGTATGTATCTCACAGCATTCTCTCTATTAATACTCAGTAGTGCGCCCCCCACAATATCGATTGAAGTCGAAGGGGAGGGCTATCTACGGTTTTCGCGAGAAGGTCGGATGATCTTCGCCCGAAAAGCCGAGCTCACCATCGCTCATGGGCGACTGGCCTCGGTCTTGGGCCCCCCAATCTCCCCAAGCCTCTTTGTTCAAGGGACTCCCGACCAATTGGTGGTCGAGCCCGATGGCACCGTTCGAATCGGTTCAGCCGAGAGAATGAGCGTCATTGGGCGAATCTCGCTGGTGCGCCTCCAAAGCACGTCTCCTGAGCTCGACGGCTTCCTCTCCAGCCCCGAACGAGGGGTCCTTGGGATGCCAGGGCAATCGGGGATGGGGACGTTTCGATCCCCGCGAGGACCGATCACCGCCCAGAATCAGACCATCCTCCATACGTCTTCGAATTCTCCGGCGACGGCTCGGCTGACCATTCGGTCAGTGTCAGAGGTCGCAGGCGACACGTTTACCTTGGGAGAAATTGCTGAGATTGAGGCCGCAGAGCCATGGATGACTCGACTTCGAAACGTCGTCATTGGAGATTCCCCGGCATTCGGGGTCTCAAGGGGCATCGATCATGCCCGCATTGTCGCTCGACTTCGAATGGCACAAATCCCGGTTGATGGAATCAAGATTCAAGTGCCTAGCCCGGCGATGGTCCGCCGCCAAGGGCAAGTCATTGCTCGATCAGAGCTCGTGTCCTTTGCTCAAGAACATCTTGCGAAAGTCTTTTCCATTTCAGATGCAACCATCGATGGGAATCTCGCCGATGTTTTTGCACCTCTTGGGAGGACGGATCTTCGTATTTCACGGGTAGACACATCCGGCACGAGGCTTTCGGTCATGATGGAGATCATTCTCAATGAGTCAGTTTATCAAACCCGCACTCTTCGATTCACACTTTCGAATCAAAGTTTTGCAGTGAAGAATGGAGACCCCGTGACCATTCGCCTGATCTCAGGCGGAGTAGAAGTCAAGGTCAGAGGTCGCGCGAAGGCCCAAGGACTGAAGGGCCAAACCATCCCGGTGACAACGCAGGATAACTTAGTTCTGAATGGGGTCATTCTTGAACCGGGCGTGGTGGAGGTGAAGCTATGAAACGATGGATTCTTGTCACTTTTCTGGTGATCGCCGTGGCTCCGATGGCCGTGGCTCAAGACGACAATCCGGGCTCCTTGTGGTCAGATCAGGCTCAAAATCCGCTGCTCGATCGAACGGCGCGACGCGAGGGCGACCTGATTACCGTTCTAGTGAGCGAGTCCTCAACGGCAAGCTTCAGCGCCAAAACCGATGCGAGCAAAGCCGACAATAGTAGCGTTCCCGCGCCCAGTGTTCCCTTCTTGTGGCGCATTTTGCGCGGCTGGTTGATTCAGTCCGATAGCTCCAATTCGGGATCGGGTTCGACGACCAACACGGGACATTTCACTGCAAAACTGACAGGAATTGTCAAGAAGGTTCTGCCCAACGGTACGATGGTCATCGAGGCGACGAAAGCGATCAAAGTGAATAAGGAAACTCAAGTCTTTCGACTCTCTGGAGTGATTCGCCGTGATGACATCTCTCCTGAAAATACGATCAAATCTGAGCTGATTGCGGAGGCCGATATTCAGCTTGATGGCAAGGGAATGATCGCCGACCGGCAGCGGCGTGGAATCCTCACTAGATTACTCGATTGGCTGTTCTAAGAAGATGAAGAAACTTTCTGTTGTTCTGATTGCTATCAGCACTCTCCTCGTGTCGGTGATCGCACAAGAGTCGGGCGTCAAAGTGGTTCCGCCAGCGACATCGCCGGCCAAAAATGAGGAGCCGAAGCCGAGGCTTTCGCCCCAAGAGCGCTCTGCCAATGAAGTGGAGCGAGTCGGGATCCAAGTCCGCATCAAGGATGTTGCTCGATTTCGAGGGGTCAGGGTCAACCAATTGGTGGGCTATGGCCTGATTATCGGTCTTGAGGGCACGGGCGACACCCGAAAGACGCCCTTTACGAGCACCCTCCTGGCCAACGCTCTGAAGGACTTTGGGACCATGGTCGACCCAAAAGACCTCAACGCGATGAACGTTGCGACGGTGGCGATCACCGCCGAGCTTCCGCCATTTTCCCGCCCTGGAAGCGCCATTGATGTCACGGTGCAGTCCATCGGGGATGCGAAGAGCCTGCAGGGGGGGTATCTGCTTCAGGCGCCGCTCTATGGTGCCAGCGATAAGACCCGCGCGATCGCGGTGGCCCAAGGGGCCGTCAGCATCGGTGGTTTTAACCTGAGCAGTGGTGGATCGAGCGTTCAGAAAAATCATGTGAACGTCGGCCGAATCCCAGGTGGAGCCCTGATCGAGGCCCGGGTGGAAACGCAAACGGTCTTCGAAGGTCGCCTGTTCTTGGAACTCGATGACCCCGATCTGACCAATGCCCAACGCATGGTGGACTCATTGACCAAGTTGTATCCAGAACTGGCGGCAAAGGCGCTGGATGGTGGCTCTGTCGAACTGAGTCTGCCGACGACTGATTCGCCGGTGGCATGGATGAGCAAGATCGAAAGCGTCATGGTGCCGTTCGACACGATCGCTGAAGTCGTGATCAACGAGCGAACCGGCACAATCGTCATGGGAGCGAATGTTCGCCTGGGTCCGGCCGTTGTCGCCCATGGAGCGCTCCAATTGATGATTCAAAGCGACCCGGTGATCAGCCAGCCGGCCCCGTTTTCGCAAGGTCAGACCGTCGTGACCGAGCAAACGAGCGTGGCCGCCGCCGAAGAACAGGCGCAAGTCGGGCTGGTCGGCCCCACCGCCACGGTAGCCGATCTCGCGAAGATTTTCCAGGCACTTAAACTCTCACCTCGCGACATGATCGCAATCCTCCAAGCCCTTCGGGAGCAAGGCTCGCTCAAAGCGCGAATCAAGATCCAATAAGCTCATGATGATCGGAAACTTTTCTCTGCGTTCTGGCGATTTGAAAGCCGGAATCGGTTTGCAAGAGTCCCTGCAAAAGCTCGAAGGAGTGCTGCCCCAAAGAGCGGCCGAGAGCTTGCAGCACTTTGAGAAGCTCTTAGGAGAAACAAAGATGACTCTACAAGAGAAAGCGTCTCAAGTAGAGAGCGTGATTCGAGACATCGAAAAGCTCGAAAAGAGCACCGAGAATTTTGAGGCATTTCTCGTGAAGGACCTCATTCGAATCATGCGCAAGAGTATGTCTACCGAAAAGCTGGGACCGATGGGCGATCTGGCATTAGAGACGATGGATCAAGCGATTGCCGAAAGTTTTAGTCAACGCAAACAAATGGGCATCAGTCAGATGCTCCTCGGAGATCTGGCACGTGGGGTTTTAGGACAAAGATCTTATCAACTCAAAGCGCAGACTTCGACCGATGTTTCAACGAAGGAAAAACCATGAAGACGAAGCAACTCCAAACACTCTGGTGGGATTGGCTCAGCACTTCGGAGCGACTTTTACGCTCGCTCCACGAGCAAACCGCCGCCTTGACTTTGCGAGACGTTCAGCGTGTCGAACGGCTCCAACCTGAGCTTGACCAGCTCATGACCCGAATGAAGAGCCTGGATGATCAGGCCGCCGCACAAGCCAAAGACCTGGCCGAAGAGCTTGGGGCCGAGCCCCACCTTCGAGGGTTGGTGAGTGTTCTTGAAAAGGCGGAGAGTCAACAGGTGATGGCGATCGCAAACCGGGTGACGGTTGCGGCACGCCACGTGCAAGAGGTCATGAATAAGAATCAGCATCTGATTTTGAATGAGCTGGATTATGTCAACGGTTCGCTGGCATTGATCGCACGAGTTGCAAGCGAAAAGCAGACCCTCTTTCGAGAAAGGCCTGCCATGGCTGCGGTGCTGATGGATCAGGTGGCGTAATCATGCCTGGCAGTTTTCACGGCATTGATTTGGCGTCTCGCGCTCTGCGAAGTTTTCAAAGAGCGATAGATGTCTCGGGTCAAAATGTGGCGAATGTGAATACACGAGGATATTCGCGCCAGGCTGTGGATTTTGCCGCCACTGATCCGGTGAGTTTCTTTAGCACGAATCGACAGTTCTTGGGGACAGGCGTCGGCATCACTTCGGTGAATCGAATTCGAGATATGTTGTTGCAAGGACGCCAGCATCAAGTGACGGCTTCCCTTCATCAGTTTCTCACATCTTCGGGATCGCTTCGCGAAGTCGAATCGGTGTATAACGAACCGGGTCCGGAGGGGATCAGCAATGCCCTCGACCAGTTCTTCAATTCTTGGAGCGGTTTGGCGAGCGCCCCCACCGATCCGGCAGCACGAATGCAGGTCCGGACCAAGGCGCAAACGCTGATCGACCGGATGAAAACTGCTTATCGCAGCCTGCAGGACCTCAAGACCCAAAGTCAAACCGAAGTCCAGAGCACCATTGGGCGAATCAATGAACTCGCGACCCAGGTCGGGGAGCTGAATTCGGCGATTCGAGCGGCCAAGGTCCAAGGCGCAAGCCCGAACGACCTGATGGACCGACGAGACGCCGCCATCTCGGAGTTGAGCAGTCTGATCCAGGTGAACACCGCCGAGAATTCGGACGGGACGATGAGCGTTTTTGCCTCCCAGTTCACCCTGGTGGACTCCTTCGGCGCCAAGTCGTATCCCACGTCGGTCAATCCTGCAACCATGGAGGCCACCGATGGGACGAACACCTTTTCGATTCGCGGCGGAAAGCTGGCTGGACTCTTGACCGGGATTGTTCAATCGGACCAAAGCATGGCCCAACTGGACGACATGGCCAACCAGATTCGCGCCCAGGTGAACTCGCTCCACCGAACGGGGACGAACACGCCCGGCACACCGCCGGTGGCGGCAAACCTCAACTTCTTCGCGCAGAACGATCCGCCGGCTCTGCCGATGACCGGAGTCATGACCCTGAATCTCAGCAACGAGGTGCTCAGCAGCCCCGCGAACATCATGACGAGCGTCACCGGACTCGCGGGAGACGGGGGGCTCGCGCTCTCGATCTCGGGCCTGAAAAATGCGACGATGATGGGCGGAAAGACGCTCTCGAACTATCACAAGGAGAACATGGCCGCGCTCGGGCAACAGATCACCTATCACCAAGGGGCCCGGGACACTCAGACCGCCATCGCCACTCAAATTGAGAATCAACAGCAAGCGATCAGCGGAGTTTCGCTCGATGACGAGATGGCCAATATGCTTCGATTCCAACGAAGCTACCAAGCCGCCGCGCGGATGCTCTCGATTTTTGATCAAGTCACCGAAGATCTCATTGGGATGGTGCGCTAGTCGCTCCATTACGGACTAAACGATGCGGATTTCGACCTCGTATCAGTTCGATAGCGTCTCGAAGAGAATCCAGGAAGCCCAACAGCGCTACCTGGATGCCCAACAGCGCGTGATGACCGGCAAACGCGTGGTCACCGTCAGCGACGATCCGTTCGGGTCCTCGGTCATTCTCAATGCGCGGCGGATGCAGTCCCAAGTCGAACAGTTTGGAACAAATCTGCGGAGCGCCAAAGACTATCTGGGCACATCTGAACAAGCCTTTGAACAAATCAACACGCTCACTCAGCGGGCCTATGAACTGACCGTGAGCGCAGCGAACTCAACAACGAGCCCCGATGCTCGAGCAAACATGGCCCGAGAGATTTCGAGCATCCAGGAGCGCCTGATTCAGCTCGGAAATAGTCAAGGCATCGCCCAGCAATATGTCTTTGCCGGACAGTCTTCGACCACCCCACCTTTTACGCTGAGCGGAACGACCTTAAACTTTCAAGGCGATGCCAATGACGTTCGCGTCGAAGTCGGCCCTTCGGAGCTCATGAAGGTCAACAGTACCGTCGGCTCGATGATCACAACGCTTTATCAGAGATTACAAGAAACTAAAGTCCGTATGGAGTCAGGAGACCTCTCCTCTCTGAGTAATATCAGCCTCCAGGACTTGAAAAACTCACAAGACGCCCTGCGTTTAGAGCGCGGCCAGACCGGCATTCAACTCCAGCGCATTCAGGCCCTCGAAGCTCATCACGCTCGCCAGAAGGAAGACTTGACCAAGCGCATCTCTGATGTTGAAGATGTCGATATGGGAGAGGCGATTATGCAGCTCAAGCTCAATGAAACTGTTTATCAAGCCGCGCTTCAAGTCGGCGCGATGAATGACCGACTCAGTTTGCTCGATTATATTCGTGGATAATAGCATGACCTTTAGTACAGCTCGCTTTGGCGAAATCGAATACGACAATAAGGATGTTGTCGTCTTTTCCGAAGGATTGGTCGGCTTTCCTCAATACACCCGATTCTTGATCTTAGATCACAAAGAGGGGTCTCTCTTTCATTGGCTTCAGTGTCTCGATGAGCCAGCGCTGGCGTTCCTCGTTGTGGAGCCCGGCCGGGTCTTTTCGGGCTACGACCCCGAAATTTCGGATGCCCAAGCGGCGTCGCTGGCGCTCCAGCCCAGCACCGAAACAATCGTGCTCGCCATCGTCACCATTCCTCGGGGCCAGCCACAGCTGATGACGGCCAATCTTGCCGGGCCGCTCGTGATCAATGCCGAAACCCGCCAGGGGAGGCAGATGGTCCTGGACGACGAGCGATACTGGGTCAAGCAGCCCATCTTCAGTGAAAACGCGGCTCCAGTTGCGGCTTAGGTGAGCTGCTCTAACAGCCAGATCGCACAGCGAAATTTGCTGGCCGGTCCAAAATTCAGCGGCGCTTGGTCCGGTCGCAAAAGCGTGAGGGCGTTCGAGTCACTGCCAAACCCGATCCCAGGAGCGCTGATGTCGTTCATGGCCAATGCGTCGACCCCTTTGCGGATCATTTTCGCCACGGCCACTTCGGGGTCCGAGCTCGGCTCTGCGCCAAAGGCGACAACCTGGGGCCAAGTCTCTTGGCGGCGTGATGCGACGAACTCGGCCAGGGCCGCGATGATGTCTGGATTCGGCTCGAGCTCGAGGGCCAACGGGCCTTCGCGGCGAATTTTCCCTTCGACTCGGGTCTTTGGGCGATAGTCTGCCACCGCCGCCACGCCGATGATCAGATCCGCCTCCGAAGCGCACTCCAGCGCAACTGCAAGCATTTCGCTCGCGGTTTGAACGGGAAGAACTCGGGCAAAAGCGGGGTAGGAGACGCTCACCGGTCCCGACACAACCGTCACTTCGCCCCCCATCTGGCCCGCGGCCCGAGCGAGGGCGGCCCCCATTTTGCCGCTCGATCGGTTCGTCAAAAACCGAACGTCGTCCAGCGGCTCTTGGGTCGGGCCGTTCGTGATCAAGACGCGCTTGCCGGCGAGGCGCCGAGACGCAAAGGCCGCTTCTTCGACCGCATCAACAATCTCATCGAGGGCAGCAAACTTGCCCTGGCCTTGCTCACCACAAGCGACGACCCCTTCGCCGGGCTCGACCACTCGGGCCCCTCGATCGATCAGCCGGGCCAAGGACTCTTGGGTCGTCGGGTGAGCCCACATCGCCGGATTCATGGCCGGGGCGAGCACGAGCGGGGCCGTCGAGGCCAGAGCCAAGGTCGTCAGCATGTCGTCACCGACACCCTGGGCAAGCTTATTGAGGGTGTTGGCCGAGGCCGGAGCCACCAGAACGAGGGAGGCTTCCCGAGCCCAATCGATATGCGCCATTCGTCCTCGTTCGGGCTCTTCAAAAGCCCCGATCAGGCAAGGCTGCCCGGTCAAGGCCTCAAAAAGAGCCGGGGTCACAAACTTCTCAGCGGCCTCGGTGAGGCAAACCCGGACCTCAAATCCCGCACGCATGAGCTCGCGGGCCAAATCGCACGCCCGATACGCCGCGACGCTCCCCGACACGCCCAAAACGAGCCGCTTCATGCGATGAGGGCCTCGATCTCATCGACGCAGCGCTCCAGATCGTCGTTGACCACAGTGTGCTGATAGTGGGGAGCCTGGGCGAGCTCGAAACGCATGTTCTCCAGTCGCCTCAGGATCACCTCGTCGCTGTCGGTCGCTCGGGCGCGGATTCGACGCTCGCACTCTTCTTGCGAAGGCGGGAGCAACAGAATGGTCACCGCGTCAGGCCGCAATTTCATCACGTCGAGCGCTCCTTGTACGTCGATTTTGAGGACGACAATCCGACCTTCGGACAACATCTGCTCCATTGCCGCCAACGGCGTGGCATAGAAATTCCCATGGACCTCTTTGAACTCCAAGAAGGCGCCCTCGGCCGCCCTTTGCAAGAACTCTTCCCGGCTCAAGAACGTGTAATCCACACCATCGACCTCACCGGTTCGAGGTGGGCGAGTCGTGCACGCCACGACTCGAGACACGCGTGGATTTCTCTCTTGCCAGCGATTCAAGACTGTGTCCTTGCCCACTCCGCTCGGGCCGCTCAAGACGACGAGCCGGCCGGTCATCGATTTAGGAGCCCCAAGAGTCGCGCCGCGAGCTTCATCGGGTCGTGACGAACATAATCGCTCTCGCTCATATAGTCTCCGGTGACCGGCTTGATCCCCATGGCCTTGATTCGGTCGAGATCGGCCTGGACCAGATGCTGTCCTGACTGCTCATATTTTTCGATGGCGGCGGGCGAAGGCACTCCGGTGTTCACCAGAGCATAGTCGATCACTCGTCCGTCGATGTTCGCCTGAAGCGCGACGAGGTGCTCGGCGGCGGTGAAGGCATCGCTCTCGCCAGGTTGAGTCATGACGTTACAGATATAAGCTTTGGCGGCCCGGCTCGATTGAATCGCCTCGGTGATGCCCGAGATCAAGAGGTTGGGCACGAGGCTGGTGTAAACACTCCCGGGGCCGATGACGATCAGGTCTGCTTCGGCGAGCGCTTCGAGGGCGTCGGGATGCGGCTCTGCGTGCTCGGGGTCCAGAAAAATCCGACGAATCCGAGCTCCGCTGGAGACGATGTTCGTCTCGCCACAAACCTCCGCCCCGTTCTCCAGGAGTGCCCTCAATCGCACGGGCGTCAGAGTCGAAGGGATGACTCGCCCGCGAATGTTGAGAACTTCACTCGCCCGGGTGAGAGCCTTATCAAAATCGCCGCCTTCTTGCTCCACCAACGCCGCGATGAGGAGATTGCCGATGGAGTGCCCGCTCAGCGATCCGGCCTCAGTCTTGAACCGATGCTGAAACAGGTCGGTCATCAGCTTTTCTTGATCGGCCAGCGCTACCAAGCAGTTTCGGAGGTCGCCCGGCGGGATGATCCCCATGTCGCGGACGAGTCGCCCGCTGGAGCCGCCATCGTCGGTGACGGTCACAATCGCAGTGATGTTCGAGGTGTACTGCTTCAGACCCTTGAGCAGGGTCGAGAGCCCCGTCCCACCCCCAATCGCGACAATCCGGACTCCTTGGGCGAGTTGTTGCCGCCGCAAGAAAGTTTTGGCCATCCCTCCTTTGATCCCGGGGTTGAGGATCTCATTGATCCTTCGGAGCGAACCCCGAACTCCTTGGAACAAGAGATAAAACCCGACCAAGAGGAGCACCAATCCCAGCCAGTGATTGGCCAGATCGATCTGATCTTTCGGAACGGCCTGGGATAAGATCGAATTCCACCAGTCGCTTAGCGAAGAGAATGCAGGCCCGATCAAAAGCCGAAAACTCAGGGCCAAGCCGACGAGAAAGAACCCCAGTCCGAGCAACGCCACCGCCACCGACTTTCGGATTCCCGCCGTCGGTGCGATGAGTTGCCGGAACCGGTGGCGATTAATCATCCGAGTCGGAGTCGTCGTCCTTGATGCCCAAGAGGTTGCTCAAAATGCTGTTGGCAATCGAAATCAAAATAGCACCCACCAGCGCCGACCAAAAATCGCCGATGGTGAAGCCGATGCTCCACTGTCCAACCAGAAAGAGCATCGCCGCATTGATGACGAAGGCGAAGAGTCCGAGCGTCAGGCAGCTCAGCGGCAAGGTCAGGAACTTCAAGATGTTGCCGAGGGTCGCATTCACAAACGCCAGAACGGCCACCCCCACAAACAGCTCCAAAACCGCCCGCGTGGAACTCACATCCACCGAGAACTTGAAGCCGAGAGCCGAAGTGGCCCATCCGGCAACGATCACGGCGGCAACCATGACGACCCATCGAATCAGCATTTTTTCTTTCTCCTATTGTAGCCTTTGGAGGTAAACCCACCAGCAGATCTCCCCGGTGCAAGCAAAGACTCCCCTCCTTCAGCAGTACTTTCAGGCCAAGGCCGCCCACCCCGGCGTGCTCTTGGCCATGCGCGTCGGCGACTTTTACGAGTTTTACGGCGAGGATGCCGAGGTCGCTGCGCGGATCTTAGAGATCACCCTCACCGGGCGTGAGGACGGCTCCAACGGGAGGATCGCCATGGCCGGCGTCCCGTTTCATTCCGTCGAGAAGTATCTCGCGCGACTCGTCAAGGCGGGGCAGCGGGTCGCTTTGTGCGACCAGGTCGAGGACCCGAAGTCAGCCAAGGGCCTCGTCAAGCGCGAAGTCACGCGGGTGATCTCGCCCGGGACTGTCGTTGAAGATTCGATGCTGCCGAGCGGAGCCAACAACTTCCTCGCCGCGATCTGCGTCCAAGGCGATCGAGCCGGGCTGGCGACGCTCGATCCCTCGACGGGCGAATTTTGGGTCACCGAGCTCAGCGGAGATCGACTGGGCGAGCGGGTTGCCCAAGAGCTCGCCCGCATCCGGCCGAGCGAACTCTTGGTCGCTGAGGGGGCCTCTGGAACGGTCCCCGAAACCGACGGCTCCGGTGTCTTGGTGACCGCCTCGGCCTCGCCCGATCTGAGCCGGGCGACTCGCCTCTTGCTGGAGCAGTTTGGAGCCAGCAGCCTGACCGGGTTCGGGGTGGATCAGAAGCCGGGTGCCATTGTTGCGGCCTCGATGGTTTTGGGCTATGCGCAGAAAAACGGGCTCAGCCTCGATCACGTCATCGGCCTCAGCACCTACTCGGTCGATGGGTTTATGGTGCTCGACCCGGCCACTCGACGAAGCCTGGAGCTCACTCAGAACTTGAGCGACGGCTCGAAAAAGTTCTCGCTGTTCGAGGCTCTGGACCGAACCGTCACTGCGATGGGTGGGCGGCTGATGCGTCGTTGGCTGGAGCAGCCGTTGCTCGATTTGGACGGGATTCAAGTTCGTCTCGACGCGGTCGAGCTTCTCGCGGGCCAAAGTCTGCCCCGAGCGGATCTGCGCGACTGGATGACCGGGATGGGCGATATGGAGCGACTCGTCGCCCGAATCTCGACCGGGCTCGCCTCGCCTCGGGATTTCGCCACGCTGCGACACATTCTTTGGAAGTTGCCCAAGCTTGAAGTTCCGCTCGCCCAAATGCGCCGCGGTCGAATCGCCGAGCTGAGCAGCCAGATCGGCAATCACGAAGATCTCGCGCTCTTGCTGAAGAAAGCCCTAGTCGACGATCCTCCGCTGGTGCTGCGCGAAGGAGGCGTCATCGCGCCCGACTACGATTTAGAGCTCGACAAGCTCCGGGATCTGAGTCGTAATGGCCGGACCTACATCGCCTCGCTTGAACAACAAGAGCGAGAACGAACCGGCATCGCCACATTGAAAGTCGGGTTCAACAACGTCTTTGGCTACTACCTGGAAGTCGGCAAGAGCCACCTCGACAAAATCCCCGACGACTACATTCGCAAGCAGACCACCGCCAACGCCGAGCGGTATATCACCGCCGAGCTCAAGGACTATGAATCGACCGTCCTGGGGGCCCAAGACAAAGCGAACACCCGCGAGGCCGAGCTCTTTCAGTCGCTGCGACATCGGGTGGCCGAGCACGGTCGTGACCTTTTGGAGACCGCGCGGGCCCTGGCTGAGCTCGATGTCTTGGCCAGCCTCGCCGAAGTCGCGATCCGGCAGCAGTTCGTTCGCCCCGCGTTCACCGAGGACTCTGGCTGCCAGATCGAGGCCGGCCGCCACCCGGTCGTCGAGTCCCAGCGCCCCGACTTTGTCCCCAACGACATTGAGCTCGGCCGACCCGACGGCCCGTCGCTCATGGTCTTAACCGGGCCAAACATGAGCGGAAAGAGCACGTACCTCCGCCAAACGGCTCTTATCCAGCTCATGGCCCAGATCGGATCGTTCGTTCCCGCAAGGAGCGCGATGCTGGGGCTGGTCGACCGAATCTTTGCCCGAATCGGAGCCAAAGACGAGCTCGCGCTCGGGCAAAGCACCTTTATGGTCGAGATGGTCGAAAGCGCGAATATCCTCCATCACGCCACTCCCCGGAGCTTGGTGATTCTCGATGAGGTGGGTCGCGGGACCAGCACGTACGACGGGCTGGCGATCGCCTGGGCTATGGTCGAATTCCTTGCCGAGGTCCGGGCTCGAACCCTGTTCGCGACCCACTATCACCAGCTGAACGCCTTGGCCGACCAGATCAGCAACGTGGTGAATTACCGGGTCGCCGTTGAAGAGCGAGAGGATCAAGTCGTTTGGACGCATCGCGTGCTCCCCGGAGGGACCGATCGGAGCTATGGCATTCATGTCGCCCGCATGGCCGGGGTCCCGGCTCCGGTTCTGCGGCGGGCCGAGCAGGTGCTTGGGGAATTGGAGCAGCGGCAAGAAGCTCCGACCGCTCAGTCCACCACTTCCAGGCTCCAACTGACGTTGTTCGAAGTCGAACCCTCGCCGTTGGAGCAAGCTCTCGCTCAAGTGGACGTCAACAGCTTGACTCCGATCGGCGCACTTCAGCTCTTGGACGAGTGGAAACGCACGCTCAAGTCGGATCGCTCAGCGGCGGATTCTCGAGCATAAACTGGACCTCTTCGGCGAGCTGCCGAGCCTTTTGGGGCGGCGCGCCGTACCACAACCCGTTCACTTGGCCCGACGCATTGAAAAGATACATCATGGGAGTACCCGGGATTTGCAACGCTCGCTCCAGGTCGCCGTCGGCATCTCGAAAGATCGTGACCTCAGGAACGGCGCGTGGACTCGTCGCCGCCGGGCCCAGCTGAAGCTCGACGACTTTGCCTTCGACTCGCTTCAAGACCGTCACGAACCGGGGCAGCTCTGCGCGCAGGCGAGCACTGCCCGCACAATCGGCTTGGGTCACGACCACGAGCATCGGCTTGCGATTGATCAGCATCATGCCCGAGAGTCGGCGGCCCTCGGCGCTCACCCAGGGTCCGCGCGGGATCGGCGAAAAGATCGGCAACGGAACCCGCGGGGATTCGGAAAACATCGGAGCAAAACCCAGCGGCACTCGAAACACGAATGCGCTGTCATTCAAGCGGGGGTTCCACTCGAACGACCCGAAGCGATACTCCATATGACTCGGGCCGTCTTGGGTCATCAGATCGAACCGGGCCTTGCGCAACGTTCCGTCAGCGCTGAACCAATACTGGGCTTGCGAATCGTCCGGGGTCCCTTCGGAATATCGAATCCATCCCGACTCAGGAGTACTGATCGAGGGGCTCGCGGGTCGGTTGGCATTCTCGCCGAGGCTTTGCCGAATCTGTCGGCCTTGCATCCACGCCGGATACGCGCGAGAAGCCAGTGCGTGGACATACGGAGCGGGAACGGATCGCCCTTCGACACCGGACTCCTCATGCGACTTCTGGCGGATCATATCCATTTCGAGGACCTTCGAGCCGATCTGGACCCCCCGATACATCTCCCCCAGCCCCTGGATTTGGATGACTTGATCCTGACGATCCCGTCCGATCCAGTCCAACTGAACGGCGCCCGGCCATTCGTTGGAAAAAACATCCGCCGACAAACGAAACGCGCGAGCAGACTCCCAGCGCCGCTCCCAAAGACTCAGAACGTCGGGGGTCGAGGTGGTTTGAGCCAAGAGAAGCGGCAACAAAGAGGCGAGCATCGGGAATCCCATAACCTTGCCAGGAGGCCCGGCACCCTGATTATGGCAATTCTGGATCGAAAGGCGAGTGCGCCAGGGGGCAAGCAAGATGGGTGAACAAAAAGTCGTCGTGTTTCGAATTGGCAAGGAGTTGCTCGGGCTTCCGATCGACCGAGTCGAGAAGATTCTGCCTGAGCAGACGATCACTCGAATTCCACGTTCACCCAAGATGTTCTTGGGAGTCTTCGACCTTCGAGGGGCCACGCTTCCGGCGGTCGCGCTCGGAGAAAGGCTTCAGCTCACCCCCAGCTCGGAGACGACCAACTACATCGTCGTTCAAACTGAAGCCGGGCGACTGGCGGTCCAAGTCGACGCTGTCGAAGGGATTCATCCCATCTCAGACGACCAGATGGAGCCGCGCAGCGACCTCCTGAGCGACCGGGACGACGCCATTGTCACCGGCGTGGGCAAGCTCGGCGAGCGCCTGATGGTGCTCATCAATGCCGATGAGATTGTCCCCGAATCGGTGCGCAAGCGTCTCGCCGCCAACTCCGCCCTGCAACTGGCCGCCTAAGCGGTCCCGTCGATCAAAGGGTGCTTCGCAGATCCAACGCGGCTCTGGAAGCGCCCTTTCATCGCCCCTGAATCCGGCCCTTTCGGTCCCCGACGAATCGTCCGAGCCCGAGGACGAGCGCCGAAGCGACCAATCCGGGAGCCAGGGTCCCTAAGCTCAAGCGACTCACTTCGAGCCCATCCGGGACCGGCGGAATCCAGATTCGAAACGGTTCTTGGGTCCAGGCGATCTCCAGCATCGTATTTCCGGACCGATATCCGGCCACAAGCCAACTCAAGCTCAGCACGAAGCTCACCAGCATCGAAGCGAGAATCCAGGGTCGCGGCGTTCGGGCCGGGCCTCCAACGCCATAACTCATCAGCACCGGCCCCAGCAAAGCCCCGATGACCGCGCCGCCCCACTGGTACCAAAGGTTCACCACGCTCGGAATCTGCAAGCTCAGGACGATCGCAAGGGCACACGCGACCGCGATTCCGATCCGCGTGAAACGAGTGATCTGGGCGTCGTCCGACGAGGCTCGGAGCTGGCCGACGATCTCTCGGCCCAGCGTCGCACCCGACACCAGTGCGTAGCCGACCATCGCCGAGAGGATGGTCCCGACCATCCCGCAAAGAAAGATCGCCTTGAGGCCAGCCGGCAAGACTTGGTCGCCGAGCATCGGGAAGATCATGAGCGGCTGCTCGGGGGGCGCTTTGAGCAAGGCGAGCGCGTAGAGCCCGGTCGTGATCGACATCAAGTCGAACAGCACCCAAAATCCAACCGCGACGAAAACTCCCTTGCGCCCGACTTCAGGGCTGGCCGCGCTCGCCACTCGCTGGTGAAACCCCGGGTCGACGAGAGTCCAGGCCCCGAGAATGAAGAAACTCGCGACCGCTATCCAACCCGCGCCGCCATCCCATTGCATCAAAGTGCGGTTTTCGATCCGCCCCCAAGTCTCGCCGACCGGGAACTGCGTGAGGCAGAAAATGACCATGACGGCGAAGCCTAAGTACATCATCAAGAACGCTAAGACCGACACCCGGGCATCCGCGAGGAGCCCACCCTTATACAAAAAGAGCGTGCCGACGAGGGTGGCGACGATCACGCTGGTCGCGAGGCTCCAGCCAGTGATCATCTCGGTCAGAACGCCGAGCATCAGCACATGCGCCGCCGGCAAGGCGAGCAAGAAGACCAGGACCGCTCCGACCAAGCCCACCCCTGGCCCGAAAGCCGACCGCAATCGCTCCGGCAAGCTAATCTGCTCGGCCCCTCGCACCCGGCGAGCCAGAACCCACGCATAAAGAAGAGCAAAAACGTAGTAGGGCACCCCCAACAACACCCAAGTGCCGACCCCGAAGTAGGACACCGACTCCCCGACCCCCAAAATTCCGCCGTACCAGGTGCTCACCAAAGTCGCCACAAACACCGGGAGCGTGAGCGCTCGCCCAGCCGCGAGGAACTGGAGGACTGAGTTCTTCTGAATACGCGCGGAAAAGCCGAGCGCCAAGATCGCCGCCAAAAACAGGCCGATCATCACGCCATCAAGCCAGCTGAGTGTCATAGCGATCCCTCGGGCAAGGTCCGCTCGACGTAAAAGAGAGCGGCCCCTTGGTCGACCGAGGCCTCGACTCGCGAGGCGGTCGCCCGGTTGCTGATGCTGAGCCATCCCCTAGGACTGAGTTCGACCTGCTCCAGTGGCCACTCGACCCCCCGAAGGCTGACTCCGATGGAGGGCTCCAGTGGCAAGAGGGAGACCGTGGCCCCGGGGTGCGCCCCGACGGAGTGATGCTCTCCGGGCCGGACGATCCAGGCGTCGGCGGTCCGGGTCCGGAGGCGAACCTTCAGCGGCGAGCGGAGCACGCTCATCAGGGTCGACAGCGTGTGGTCAAGCCGGTCACCTTCGACGCCGACGAGGTCCAACTGGACCCCACCTTGGGCTGCGACCCAAGCCAGCAATTTGTCGCAGTCGGTCCGGTAGGGGTCACCATCTTCAACCACGACGAGGTCGGCTAAACCGGGGTCGGAGCGGTCCAAACTGTCCAGGTCGCCAACGACCACGGGCCGCAATCCCAAGCCGATCAGTCGGTGGGCCGCTCCATCGGCCGCGACTAAAACATCGGCCCGACGGGCCCAGGATTCCAGCAGGTTCTGAGGCAGGTCTTGCCCGGCTAAAACCCCCAAGATGTGGCCCTGCATAGTCCCATTTTAACCGACCGAGCGAAGGCATGCGTCGGCAACCTGAAGTCAAGAGTCGAACAAGATTCCAGGCGAAAAAAATCTAAAAATTAAGAAAAGATTCGAAAAAGTGATTTTCTTAGGCTCAAACGATCCTCAGAAGCCGGGAATTTCGGACTTTTCGAAAGTGCCTCGTCGCCCAACCCTGTGTATAATGCGGGAGTCAGTGTCCTCATCGACACTGTTTTTTTTCCCTTTCGAGGACATGCGAGACCAGTTATCTTTTGACGATCAAGAAGACGTCATTCGACTCCGAGGCGCTTGGGATCAGGTGCTCCGCCGGCTGAATGACGAAGTCCAGAGCTCGGTGATCGAGCGGTTTTTGAGCCCGCTCAAACCGACCCAATGGGCCGATGGAGTGGTGACGTTCGAGGCGCCCGGCCAGTTTGTGGAAGAGTGGGTCCGAGACAAGTTTCAGGACCGATTGGAGACCATGATCTCCGAAGAGTTGGGCGAACCAGTCCGGCTTCGACTGCGCGTCGTCCCGCGCGAAAAGCCGGCCTCCGAGAGCTCCGTTTTCGTCTCGGCGTCGGTGGCCACAGAATCGTCCAAGTTTCGACCCAACGACCGATTTCGGTTCGAGAACTTCATCGTTGGTCAGAGCAATCGGATGGCCGTAGCCGGGGCCAAAGCGGTCGCCCAGAGTCCCGGGACAAAGTACAACCCTCTCTTTATTTACGGCTCCAGCGGCTACGGCAAGACTCACTTGCTCCACGCGATTGCCCACTCGATCCTGGGCCGCGACACGCGCTATCCGCTGCTCTATATGAGCGGCCAGCAGTTCGCCGAAGAGTTTGTCGATGCTCTCAAATCGAGCCGAATCGAGCAGTTTCGACGGATGCATCGCTCCGTCAGCCTGTGGCTCATTGATGACATCCAATTCATTGTTGGCCGCGAAAAGACCCAAGAAGAAATTTTCCATACTTTTAATTATCTGCAGCAGACGGGCAAACAGATCGTCTTTTGCAGCGACCGTCCGCCCCGAGACCTCTTCCTCATGGACGAGCGATTGCGCTCGCGATTCGAATCGGGGCTGGTGGTCGATATCCAGCCGCCCGACACCGAGACTCGATGCGCCATCTTGCTCAGCAAGGCCGAGCGGGACGGCATCGCCCTTTCCCACGATCTCGCCATGCAAATTTCGACCCAAGTGCAGGGCAATATCCGAGTGCTCGAAGGCGCGCTTACCAAGATCGCGGCCCAAGCCAGCCTGGACATTCGAGAAATTGACGCCGATCTCGTGCGTGAGATCATCGACCGCTACTATCAGAGCGCCTCGATGGCTCGCCCAGGCATCGACCAGATCCTGGATGCGGTGAGCAAGCATTTTCATATCTCTGTCGAAGAGATTCAAGGCCCGAGCCGCAAGGGGCCGATCACCCACGCCCGGCATGTGGCGGTCTACATTGCTCGCGAAATCACCCACAACAGCTGGAAGCACATCGGCTCCCAGCTTGGCGATCGCGACCACACGAGCATCATGCATGCCCATGCAAAGATCAGTTCACTGATCACCCGCGACCGCGAGACTCAGACCATCGTCCGGACACTCATGCAAAACCTTTATCCCGACGCATGAGCGCGGGATCAGCTTAGGTCTGCTTTTTGCCTTGGTCGAGGCTGACGACGGTGCCCATCAGGGTCTTCTCTGCGCCGGCGGTGTCGCCCGATTGCAGGGCGCGTAGCGCCAGCGTAACCTCTTGCGCTTCGGCGGTGCGTCCTTCTTGCAACAAGAGCATTTGCGTTTTTTGCAGCTCTTGCATCGCCACCGCCGCCGTGATTTGTTGGGTCTTGAGCCCGAGGATCGTCTTTTCCACGACCCGGCTCACCGCCGCAACCTGGGCTGCGGCCGCAACGACCGGGTTGGGCGGAGCCGAATATCGCGCCGCATCGGCCGTAAACTCTAAGGCGAAGTCGATCTCGATAGTCTCGGTGAGCCCGGTGACGAGGTCCTCATAAGTCAAGAGTCCCGCGGCCACCCGATACCAACCGAGCGGGTGGTTGGTGAACTCAAAGTCAAACACCTGCTGGATGCTCGCGCCTTGATCCAGATCAGCCAGTGAAATCGTAAACTCGCGGTCCCCGGGGGCGACGGAGTGCCCCGTCGCGGCTCGGAGCTGGACCCAACGAGCCAACTTCATCTTGAGCTCCAACTGTCGAGCCGTCACACTAAACGCCTTGTCGAGTTCGGTGCGAAAGATCTCGGGGATCAGCTCGGGCCTCGGAATGAAATAGTAGTTCCCGCCCGATTTTTTCGCCATCGATGCGATGAGCTCTTCGTTATAGTCCGGCCCAAAGCCCAAGAATGTGATCGTCGAGCCTTGGGACTTCAGATCGCCAGCAAGCTGAACGAGCGTGTGAAAGTCCTTGATCCCAGCGGTGGGGTCGCCATCGGTGAGCAAGATCATCCGAGTCACTCGGCCCGACTCTTGTCCCGAGGCCAGTTGTCGAGCGGCCAAGGTCATGCCGTCGTAAAGGTTCGTCGTGTTGCCGGGAACCAGACGCGCAATCCCGTCTTTGATCGGTTGCTTCGAGGTCACCCGTTGCGGGGCCATCAGCACCTCGACAATCTCCTCGAAAGTCACGATGCTCAAGACGTCGTTGGGTGAGAGCATATCGACCACGAAGTTGCAGGCTTGCTTCACGTACTCGAGCGGGGCACCTTCCATCGAGCCTGAGCGGTCGATCACCAGGCACAAGTTGAGGGGCATTCGCGTGCTCGACGTCTGGAAGCCCACTCCCGGAGGCGATTCGACCGGCGAAATCAGCTCCAACAAGAACTGTTCGCGGGCCGGTCCGTTGGCCATCGTGGCCTCCCGGCTCGGCGTGAGGCTGGCGACGAGCCCTTTTCGGGGCCCCATCGCCGTGGTTCGACCCAGGTCTTGAGCCGAAGGGGCGGCCGCCATCTGCTGGGTGACATTGCCTTGCGGGCCCATGCCGAGCATCGTTCGGTTCGGGTCGATGCGCTGTGTTGAATCCATAGGTGTTCCTGCTGGCTACTCTAATCGAAAGACGGTGGTGCCGACTTGGATGGTGTCGCCGCGCCGCGCGGTTGCCGATTGGACGCGTTGGCCATTCAGCAAAGTTCCGTTGGTACTGCCTAAATCTTGGATGATCAGTCCGTCGGCTGTAGGTTGCAAGCTGACGTGGCGTCGACTCGCCATCGTGTCGAAGCCGAGCGGGACCTCGATCGAGTCGCGCCCGAGAGTGACCGCTCCCCCCACCGGGAACCGCTGCCCCGTCAAGGGCCCATTCGTGGCGACCAAGGTCCAAGTTGAGGCGGCCGGCATCGCGACCGTTGCCGGAGAGATCGACGACGCCGGGAATGCGGTCGTCGGTTGGCTCGAAGGGAGAGACGTCGGAGCGCTCGCGGCCGGGGTCATCGGGCTTGCGGCGACCGGATGGGCGTACCCCCGGGCCTCGGGAACGACCGCTGGTCGGGCTCCGCCGCGAAGGCAAAACTGCAAGTTGTGGGGACCGACATGCAGAACGTCGCCGGATTGAAGGAGCGCCTGACCGGCGATGCGCTGACCGTTGAGCCCGACGCCGATCGGCGATCCACCATCGACCAAGATGTATTGCGCCCCTTGACGAACGATTTGGCAGTGCATGGGCATGACGTTCGGATCGCCAAATAGCGGGATGTGGGCGCGCTCGCTTCGACCCAAAAAAGTCGCCGCCGCATCAATCGGCCACTCCTTGCCTTCATTGCGCCCAAGAACCAGGCGGAGCCAGGCGCGCCGGGAAAGCCGATCAATCAACGCCGTGAACAGGCCGATGCTCGCCCCCAACACAACCGCAGCGACAGCGCGAGAAATCGATCCCGTCTCCGACCCGCCTCGGATGGCAAAAATGGGCATCGCCGAGATCATCCCGATCAAATCAAAGGTGGCTCCGGCAACAGCTCCGCCCAGGCCTCCTCCAATGAAGCCCGCCCACATTCTGCGCACATTAAAATTCGACAGGCCGATCCCAGCGCCCAGGCAGGTCCCCATCAAAGTAAACGCAAGAGTCCGAGCGAGGACAAGTGTGGGACTGATTCCTTCTTGAATTTCAGGACCCAAGATCAGCTTATAGACATCCGCGCCAAATCCGTATCCGATCCCGCCAAAGATGGTCCCGAAAACAAGTCCAAGGCCCGCACCTCTGAGCAAGTGCACTTTGCCTCCTTGACGCCACCCATCGATCAGACCTGCGGTCAAGGCGATCGCCAAAATCAGGAAGAAGATGAATCGAATCTCCCACTGTGCCCACGACTCGCCGTAGGGGACTTGTGGAGCGCTGGGTTCGCAAACAGCCCAAGCGAGCAGAGCCGCCCCTGCGCAAGCCAGTGCTTTGAAAAGGATTTCGCCCATGACTTAGCCTTCGAAGCGAGTTTGGACTGCGCCAAACTGGACGGCATCGCCGGATTTCAATTGAACTTCACCTTGAAGAGGGACGCCGTTGACGAACGTCCCGTTCGTACTCCCCAGGTCGCGCAGCCGAACTTCGTTTCCGGCGCGAACCACTTCCGCGTGGCGACGGCTCAAAGTCGACTCATCTGGCAAGCTCAGGGCGAGCCCAGGCTCACGCCCAACAAGGTGCGTGCCCTCGGTCAGGTTGAGAACTCCGCCCCCCGGCAAAACCAAGCGAGGCTGATTCGGAGCGGCTGGCCCCATCGTTGCCGCGGGCTGGGGCGCGGCAGGATCGGCATCGGGAAGAACGATCGGCTGCATCGGCGCGGGTTGCATCGGGGCCGGAGTGACGGGCCCAGCCGGTGGATCGGCCTCGCCCGGGTCTGGGATTTTGACTCCAGCTCGACGCAGGGCATCTTCCAGCTGTTGGGGGCTTCGTCGCGCCAACGCCAGGCCCCCGATGATGAGCCCGGCCCCTAAGACGAGGCCTGCCAAAACCAAAACAATCTGCATCGGCGAACTCGCTGGCGGAGCAGAAGATGTTGAGGTCTTCGCTGGCTCGCCGCCCTGTGAACCGCTGGCTGACCCGCCGGATGGAGACTGAGGAGCCGAACTCCCCAAGGTCGCGACCGAGTCCGAAAGAGCCACCTCAAACCTCGGCGTGACTTCGGTGCGCTCTCGCTCGAGCTCAAACGTCTGTTCGGTCGATTTGGAGTCGCCCTCCAAGGTCTTGTAATCGACGACGACTCGGATCGGGCCCATCGCCACGATCTCGAATCGGACTCGACCTTGGTCCGAGGGAGTCAAGAGGACAGACTGCTCTCGCTGACGATCTTTGACACGAATGTTCGCGGCCGAAACCGGCTTGCCGCCTTGCGAAAGAGCGATCTCCACCTGGGCAACCGCGACGTCATCGGCAGGAGTCAAGGTCCAGGTGGCGGGCGGCGTTCGATCCCCGGCCGCGGCTCGGCCCCCGGGGGTGAGCTTTTGAACAAGTCGGATCGCCACGTTGCCGGACTTTTCGTTCAGGACGAGGAGACGATCCCCAAGCTGAGGCGAGGGATACGGCAATTCGAGAGAGGATTTTTGAGTCTTGACGCGCGTTCCTTCGTATTTTCGAGCCGGATTGTCGAGCCAAACCACGCGCGGGCTCGCGTCGGGAAACTGAACTAGGATCGTCCCTTGGGCTGACCCGAGGCTGATGAGCCCGGCCAAGAGGAGTACGAAAGCGAGTTTGGACAACACGATGAGATGAGTTTAGCGCGTGCTTCGGGCAATGCGTTCGCCACATCGGTGGCGGAGAATCCAATCGGGCCGATCCTTTGGGCGCAAAGATCGCCCGCAAGCCCATGCCAAAACATTCCTGCACTCGCGGCGCAAGCCATCGGAAGGTCTTGGGCCAAGAGGGTGGCGATCACCCCGCCCAGCACATCGCCCATTCCGCCGCTCGCCATTCCGGGGTTGCCGGTGCAGTTCACATAGAGCGGCTCATCGGGGGCGCCGACGATGCTGTACGGGCCCTTCAGCAAGACCGCTTGATGAAACCGGTCGCGAGCGGTGCGAACCGATCCGAATCGGTCGGCGTTGATTTCGGCAATGCTGCAGTGCATCAGTCGGCTGAGCTCGCCGGGGTGAGGCGTGAGGACACAAGGCGCCTTGGGCAGCTTCACCCCCAGAGCGACGGCGTTCAACGCATCGGCGTCGATGACACAAGGGGTCCTCCAATGGACCCAAAGTTCGCTCAGGGCCTGCAAGACTGATGGGTGATGGGTCAGGCCCGGCCCGAAGAGCGCTCCTTGAAAACGATCTTGTTCTGCTGCGATCACGTGAGCGGCCTCGGGTGCCAAGACCCCTTCGCGCTCGGGCAAGGGCAGATGAATCGCCTCGGGGACCGCCGCCGCGACCGCCTGAAGGACACTGGGCAGGCTGGCGACCGTCACGAGTCCGGCTCCGGCTCGCAAGGCCGAACGAGCCGCCATGATCACCGCGCCCGGGTATCGCTCGCTCCCCCCGACGATGAGAACATGCCCGTTTTCGCCCTTGTGACTGGCTCGCATCCGCTCGGGCAAGATGTCGGCGATCCATCCCGAGTCGAGGAGCTTCGCCTCGCGCGATTCTCGGAGAAGCGAATTCGGGAATCCGATTTCCGCGACTGTCCAGTAGCCCGCATGCTCGATCCCCAATCCTTGGAACAAGAACGGCTTGGCCAAGCCAAACGTCACCGTCCGAAGCGCCCAAACGGAGGCTCCGAGCTCTTCGCCGGTGTCGGCGTGAATCCCACTCGGGAGATCGACGCTCAGGACGGGGACGCCTGCCCGGTTCATCGCATGAATGGCCTCGGCGACCGCCCCGCGAACGTGGCCCTCCGTCCCCGTGCCGAGCAATGCATCGACCAACAGGTCTTTGTAAGGCAGGCATTCGAGTCGACGAGCCCACCGAGCATCATCGACAAAGACGGGTTGGACACCCTGGGCCCGGGCGACATCGCATTGGACTTTGGCTTCGTTGGTCAGGTCTGACTCGGCGGCGGCGACGATACAATCCACGTCGTAGCCAGCTTCTAAGGCGAGCCGAGCCGTGACAAAGCCGTCGCCGCCATTGTTGCCGCGTCCACAAAGAACGGAGACTCGTCCGCCTTCGGGCAAAAGTTCGCGCAGAGCGTCAAAGACCGCCAGCCCGGCGCGCTCCATCAGCACCGTTGCGGGCACCCCGAATTCACGGGTGGCTCGGGCGTCGATCTCTTTGGATTGGGCGGCGGTTGCGATCCACATACGGGTCGTTATCAGGGGCTCAGTGGCCCTGAACGACTCTACGCAGAGGGTGGCGAATCGTTGCTCGGCGCAAAGGGAATCCGACTAAGCGGCCAACGGATGAGCGCGGAGCATCACGATCTGGCGCGGGACTTGGTGGAGCCCCAGGGCATCCAGGCACGCCGTCTGGAGCTCCTTGTCGTTGAGTTCGGCGAACGCATCGACCGTGACATGCGCTTTGAGCGCCTCATCTCGGACCCAGACGCTCGCATCCAAGACACCCGGCAGCGACAAGAGGAACTGCTCGGTCCGCTTCGGGTCAAACCGCGGAAATTGAACGACAGCATGGGTCATAGGATCCATTATCGTTGGCTCGCCCGGAAATTTTAGGGGGCGATCCGGATTTTTCAGCTGAATTCAGGCTAATCGTCCGAAGGATCGCCCGCCCGAGACGCGCTCTCGTCGTCGTCGAGGCCCCATCGCATCTCCGCCACGTCGCGCCGGAAAGTGCCTTTGCCCAGGACCGAATCAACATCGAGGGGGCTCACGAGCACTTCGCGCGGTCGCGGGCCGTCGCGAGGACCGACGATCCCGCGTTCCTCCATCAGGTCCAGCAGCCGGCTGGCGCGTTGAAAGCCGATGGAGAAACGACGCTGGATCATCGAAGTGGACGCCTGACCTCGGTCGACCACCCATCGGACGGTCTCTTCCCAAAGCGGGTCAGACTCTTGCTCGGCCATGTCGGCCTCGCGGTCTTGAATCGCGACCGCGATCGGATTCAGAACGTAGTGCGGCTTCTCTTGGGCTTTCCAGTGGTTGCAGATCGCCTCGATCTCCTTTTCGCTGACGTAGCATCCTTGAATGCGGGTGGGCTTGCTGGCGTCGATCGGCATGTAAAGCATGTCGCCGCGACCCATCAGCGCTTCGGCACCCTTCTGGTCGAGAATCGTTCGCGAGTCGATTTGTGAGGAGACCGAAAACGCGATCCGCGACGGGATATTGGCCTTGATGGTGCCGGTGATGACGTCGACGCTCGGGCGCTGGGTGGCGATAACCAGGTGAATCCCCACCGCACGAGCCAACTGCGCCAATCGAACAATGGACGTTTCGACTTCGGCGGCGGCCTGAATCATCAGGTCGGCAAGCTCGTCGATAATGACGACGATATAGGGCATCCGCTCTTGAAACGTCGCTTTGGCGTTCCATCCATCGATATTTCGCACTCCGGCTTCGCTGAAGATGTCGTAGCGCTTGTCCATCTCGCGCCAGACCGCCCGAAGGACTCCTGGAGCCTCCTTTACGTCCTTCACCACTGGGCACATGAGATGGGGAATCCCATCAAACAACGAGAGCTCGACTCGTTTGGGGTCGATCATGACCAGCTTGAGGTCTTTCGGCGTGTTGCGAACGATGAGCGAGGTGATGATCGTCGCCAAGCCGATCGACTTGCCGCTGTTGGTCGCCCCGCCGATCAAAAGGTGGGGCATCTTGGTCAGATCAGCGTACCGATTCACTCCGCTGACGTCTTGGCCCAGGCCGACAAAGAGTCGCGAGGGGTGATTTCGGAATTCGTCCGTGTCGCAGATATCGCGCAAGGTCACCGTGGACTTCTGAGAATTGGGGACTTCCACGCCGATCGCCGCTTTCCCCGGGATCGGAGCCTCGACCCGCACGTGGCTGGCAGCCAGGTTCATCGCAATGTTGTCGGCCAGAGCCGTGATCCGCGCCACGCGAATCCCTGGGCCGAGCTGAATCTCATAGCGCGTAATCGTCGGCCCGGTTGCAATCTCGACCACGTTGGCGTCAATCCCAAACTCCTCCAGCGTGCCTTCGAGGGTCTGAATGTTCTGCTCCATCTCTTGGCTCGACCGCTTCGGACGGGCGGCGGAGGCCTCCAGGAGGTTCATCGGAGGCAAGGTATAGCCCTCTTTCGGCGTGACATCTTGGGTGTCGCCCGTCGACTGGATCGTTTCTCGGATGACGGGAGACGACTTCCGTTTGGCCGGCGCGTCGCTTGTCTCAGCGGAGGCCAGGGACTTAGCCGGACTCACATCGGGCACGCGAACGGCGGCGCGACCGGTCTCTGAACCGGGCATGGCCAAAGTCCGGTTCGCATTGCCACGAGGCACCGCTCGGGTCCGAGGCTCCACCGCCGACCGGCGTTGGCGGGCGCGCTCAGCCCATTGCGACATCAGGCTACGGATCGGCTGGTCCAACAACAGGACCGCCCCAAGAAGGCCGATGGCGACCAAGCCGATCGCCTTGCCGGAGCCGATGATCCAGGTTAAAAACCAGCCGAGGAATGCACCGAGATATCCGCCGCTCTCGGCCACGATCTCGGGGTCAAAGTAGTCGCCCCGTAGGTCTCTCGCCAGGAACCCAACAATCGACAAAAAGATCAGGGTCGCGCCCCAACTGAGCCGGTTGATTTCGAATTGCCGTTGACCACGAAGGTAAGACACTCCGGCGATGACCAGGACGACCGGGACCAGCCAAGCAGCCTGGCCGAACAACGTCCGAAAAAGCGCGCTCAGGCCTTGGCCCAAAACCCCGGCATTGCCAAAGAGCAATCCGAGCACCATGATGAGGGCGGTCGCAAAAAGGGTGATCCCGGCGGCATCGGTGCGCCGGTGGTTGACCACGGGCTCACGCCGTCGGACCGCGGAAACGGGCGGCTTCGCACTAGGCATCCTGCAGACTCCTTGATCGGACCCTCCATGGCCCGCTCAAGTATCAGTATAGACCTTACGACCCGGGGCCGGGCAAGGTTTCCTACTCGCACCCATTCGGTGGGGGCGGAGGCGGGCTACTGGTCAGAGAGATTCGAACCACACTGGCCAAGGTTGTCGACCCGGTCCCGCTCAGGCTCGGGAGCGGCGGTCGGCACGACGGAATGAGCGCCGAATATCTCAGATTGCGATACGAGTACGTCTTCCAATACCCGGCGGGAAAGCCAGTCGACGGGATCCAAAAAGTGCTCGCGCTCGGGTCGACTCGTGTTGAAAAGTTCCCGTCCGCATCGGTCGTCGCTTGCCCGACTCGACTCCCCGAGGAGTTCAGGAACTCGATGCGCACACTCGAGACGCCCGCGTTGAATTCGTTGATGACCCGACCCGAAAGTCCGGCCGTAGAACCGCCGTTGTTGCCTCCATTGCCACCGCTATTGGTGCCAGAATTCGTGCCCGAGTTCGTCCCGGAATTGGTGCCCGAGTTTGTCCCCGAGTTGGTCCCCGTCGTGCTCGATCCGCCCCCGGCGCCGCCGCATCCAATGATCCAAGCTGCTCCCAAAAAGAGCGCAAGCACACCGCAAAATTTTCTCTTCAGCATCATGATTCTGTTCTGCCGACTTCGGGTGAGCGAAACCCCAAAGGAAGGAATTCCGCCAGCATCCGACTCGGGCCCGGGCCTGATGACTCTGACGCACAGATCACCGAGGCATTTCGAGCATCTTCCACGAATTCTAGCAGGACCTGAAGGCACGCCCCGCACGGAGTGCCTCCATCTCGCGTGATGATGACGATCTCGGTCCAGCGAGTTTCTCCCGCGGTGACCATCGCCGCCAGGGCGTTTCGTTCAGCGCAAAGGGTCAGACCGTACGAGACATTCTCGACATTGCAACCCGCATAGACTTGGCCACTCGATGAGCGCAAGGCCGCGCCGACGCGATAGCCGCTGTAAGGGGCGTAGGCGTTTTCTTGAGCTTGTTGGGCGGCGCGCAAAAGGTCTTCCATCGGGTTTGGTTGCTTCTGGGATCGAGGTTGTGTTACCTTACACTTTACGAGTGCGAGTTTTCCGCGACGTTCAAGTTTTGCTCACGTTCCTTTGTGGGCTCTTTCTGGTGATCAGCTTTTTTGGCGTTCACCCTGCATTCCCCTTGTTGGCGGTGCTCTGTGGCAGTTATTTTTCTCTGAAATCTGCCTGGGAGTCGTTGCAGGCCCGCGAGCTCGACGTGAATTTCTTAATGGTCTTCGCCGCGATCGGGGCCATCATTGTCGGGCGCCCGATCGATGCCGCTGCGCTTTTGTTTCTGTTCTCGCTCAGCTCGACCCTAGAGGCGTACGCCCTCGCTCGCACCCAATCGGCCATCGAAGGGCTCATTCAGCTTCGACCTGAACAAGCGATTCGCGTCGGGCCGGGTGGTGATGAGACGGTGCGGGTCGAGGCCTTGGCCGTCGGCGAGATGGTTCGCGTCTTGCCGTATGAGCCGATTCCGACGGACGGAGAGGTGATCCAAGGCACCAGCTCCGTGAATCAAGCGGCGATGACGGGCGAATCTCAGCCCGTGGAGCGAGGGCCCGGCGATCCTGTTTTGGGGGGCACTCAAAATCAAGAGAGCATGCTCTTGGTTCGGGTGTCGGCCGTGGTCGGCGAAACGACGCTTGACAAGATCGTTCATTTGGTGAAAGACGCTCAGGAGAACAAGGCTTCGGGGGAGCGACTCAGCGCGTGGTTTGGCCAAAGGTACACGCTCTTTGTCTTTGGCGTCTTTTTGGTGTCGTTGCTGGTTCGGTGGCTCCTACAACAAGCCCCGATGGACGCCCTTTATAGCGCATTGACGCTCTTGGTCGCGCTCAGCCCTTGCGCCCTGGTGATCTCGACTCCCGCCACGACCCTCTCGGCACTTGCTTACGCAGCCCGGCAGGGTATCCTCGTTCGGGGAGGCGAGTTCATCGAGCAGGTGGGGCGCGTGAACGCACTCGCCATCGATAAGACCGGGACGCTCACCACCGGCCAACCGCGCTTGGTAGAGATTTGCGTGTGTGATTCAGCGCGAGAACTGGCTCTGGTCAGCGGCAAAACGGACCTCTGCCAGGGCAATGATGCCTGTTGGCATGGAGATGGGCAGGTCGGCCCCGAAGCCCAGCGACTCCTGCAAGCGGCGGCGGTCGCTGAACAATACAGCACCCACCCGATCGCCGATGCGATTGTTCGGGCGGCTCGCGAGCAAGAACTCACGATCCCCGAAGCCGATTCGCAAAGTACCGCCTCCGGATTGGGGGTCGTGGCGACCTTTCAGGGGCAGACCGTCCGAGTTGGACAAAGAAGATTTTTCGAGGGCGGAAATGCCCCGATTCCGCCCGACTTTGTCCCTCACATCGAGAAGCTTCAGCACCTCGGCATGACTGTCGCCGTGATGGAGTTCGAAGGTCGATGGGCCGCCTTAGGGCTACGGGATGAACCTCGCCCCGAAGCCAAGAAGGTTCTCGACGACCTCAAGGCGCTCGGCGTGACCGAAATGGTTATGATTACCGGCGACACCCCTCAAACCGCTCGGGCCATCGCCGACCAGGTCGGGATTCCAGAAGTCCGCGCCGGGCTCATGCCCGATGACAAGACTCGCCTGATCCACCAGATGATCGACGAGAATCACCGGGTCATGATGGTGGGTGACGGAATCAACGATGCCCCTTCACTTTCGAAGGCTCATGTCGGGGTGGCGATGGGCGGATTAGGTTCGGACGTCGCGCTGAACGCCGCCGATGTCGTTTTGATGCAAGACAAGCTGGAGCGGCTCCCCGAGCTGATTCGACTCGGCCGTCGGACGAATTCGATCATCCGCGCAAACCTGTTTTTTGCCGCGGGAGTGATCTTGGTCTTGACGTTGCTCTCGCTGTTCTGGACGCTCCCGCTGCCGCTGGCCGTGCTCGGCCATGAAGGCTCGACGGTCTTGGTCATTCTGAACGGCCTCCGGCTCCTTCGGGGCCCTTCGAAAGTATGAGTCGATTTCAAAAATCTCCCAAAAAGTATTAATTTTCACCAGGATTTAACTTCGCATCGGTAGGTTGATCGCATGGGACGGAATGCGTCCCCCAAGGAGAACTCGATGCGAATTCAATCTGCCCTTTGTCTCATCGTGGCCGCGATGGCTTCGTCAGCCTCTGCTGGCATCTACACCGCCGAATGCACGAATAACCTGACGGTTCAAAACGCAGGCCCTCGCCAAGGCGCCAACGGCCTTCGAGGCTTTAACGTCCAAGGCCTGGACAACGTCAGCTTCGCCAGCTACGGCATTGCTGAATGGGAAGCCAGCACTTTCGGCATCCCCGGCACCATCACCGACATTTCGTCCGTGACGCTCGTGCTCGAAAAGTGGCATGCTGCCTTCTCGACCAGTAGCGGAAACCTGAGCATCTGGTTGACCAGCAGCTATGGGCTCTCGATGGACCAAGCTCTGGCCGGGTCCTCGCCGTTCAAATTCAGCTTCGATGCTGGAGACGTTCCCTCGGGAATGGACCGAACGGTCCTTCAATTTGTTGGTCCGGACGAAGCGACGAGCCCCTACATGAACGCTTCGATGCAGCCGGTCGGCCGCATCGCGACTGTCTCGTTCACCGCCGGCAATGCTCCGCCCGAACCCGACGGATTTGTGTATAACATTCCGCTGAACCTGATCCCGGTCGTGGAGACCGAGATCATCAATCGGCTGAATGCTGGCCAAACCCTGCGCCTCATCGTGGCTCCGGATGACATCTCCGTAGACGGCGTGTTTGCGGGCTATACGCAAACGAGCACGAACCCGATCACAACTCTGGTCCGCCAAGGCCCGACCCTCGTGATCGATGCCGACGTGGCAACCGCGAATGCCGTGACGGGCACCGTGGACTTCGGTCAGCTGACGGCTGCTTACAACACCGGCGCGAACTTGCCGACCTCGATCCCGGTCTCGTTCCGCGACGGTGGAAACAGCGAAATCGCAAC
>ERZ761609.93-NODE-93-length-129664-cov-21.469744_pt1 | contig 129664 bp, 114 predicted proteins | sample MGYA00511163_ERZ761609 | MGnify/ENA primary metagenome ERZ761609 (study PRJEB28899, sample SAMN02445070) | bioreactor sludge metagenome | biome: EBPR sludge | place: Australia: Brisbane, Thorneside Wastewater Treatment Plant | collected 2011-12-16 ... | reverse complement strand
ATCTCTTTGATAGGGTGTTTCTTTGTCATGTACTTGCTGGGCTTTACCATCAACGTACTTACTATGCTGGGTATAGTTTTGGCAATCGGGCTGGTGGTGGATGATGCTATTGTAGTGTTGGAAAACATTTATACCAAAGTAGAGGCAGGGCTTGACCCTAAAGAGGCTGCAAGAAAGGGATCTACTGAGATTTATTTCGCTGTTATCTCTACTACAATTGCTGTGGTAGCTGTGTTTTTACCTGTTATTTTTCTTGAAGGGTTAACGGGTAGGCTGTTCAGAGAATTTGGTTTGGTGGTAGCCAGTGCGGTAGCGATTTCCTCATTCGTTTCACTTACCCTTACTCCTATGATGAGTTCAAAACTCTTGAAGAGAAGGGCCGTGCAACCATGGTTGTACAGGAAGACAGAACCATTTTTTAATAAACTTTCTGCGTCTTATGGAAGAGCCCTTGAAGGGTTTATGCAAAAAAGATGGCTGGCATTTGTAATCATTCTCGTGGCAGGTGTTTTGATTTATGTTTTAATGATGAGTATTCCCTCTGAATTGGCTCCAATGGAGGATAGAGGCGAATTTAGATTCCAGGCACAAGCACCGGAAGGTGCCACTTTTGAATATATGGATGGCTATGTATCAGCCATGTATGAGTTTGTAGAAGAAGAGGTACCGGAAATGATTGGCGTTTTAAGTATTACCTCTCCCAGTTGGGGAGGAGGTGGTGCAAACAGCGGCTTTTTGAAGGTAATGCTGAGTGACCGATCTGAAAGAGACCGCACCCAACAGGAGATAGTGGATGACATAACCCCGAAAGCAAGAAAGTTTACCGGAGTAAGAACTTTTATATCTCAATCTCAAACCATTGGAGACAGAAGAGGTGGCTTCCCTGTTCAGATAGTGGTACAGGCCTCAGACATTGACAAATTAAAGGCCGTACTCCCTCAATTTATAGAGAAGGCCAATCAGAGTCCGAAATTTACTTTCGTAGATCTTGATTTGAAATTTAACAAACCCGAGATCAACATCATTATCAATCGTGATAAAGCGAGAAATCTTGGAGTAAACGTTATTGATATTTCTCAAACCCTTCAGCTCGGGTTGAGTGGGTCTCGATTTGGCAATTTTATCATGGATGGTAAACAATACCAGATCATAGGGCAGGTAGAAAAGAAAAACAGGAATGAGCCACTGGATTTGAAGACCTTGTATGTCAGAAACAGAAGAGGAGAAATTATTCAATTGGATAATCTGGTAACAGTAGAAGAGCAGAGCAGCCCGCCACAGTTGTATAGGTTCAACCGGTATTCATCTGCCAAAGTAAGTGCACAACCAGCACCTGGCGTGGCATTAGCCGATGGTATTTTAGAGATGGAACGCATCGCCAGCGAAGTATTGGACGAAACCTATAGTACAAGTCTTTCTGGTGCTTCCCGCGAATTTGCTGAAAGCTCTTCCAGTATTTACCTGGCATTTTTAATGGCACTGGCAATAATTTATCTGGTGTTGGCAGGTCAATTCGAAAGCTTCAAAGACCCACTGATAATCATGTTTACAGTACCTCTGGCGCTGTCCGGTGCGCTCGTATCGCTCTGGTATACCAACCAAACGATGAATATTTTCAGTCAAATTGGTATCATCATGCTTATTGGTTTGGTGACGAAAAACGGAATTTTAATCGTGGAGTTTGCCAACCAGCGCAAGGCGCAAGGATTGAAAGCCATTGATGCTGTGATTGGAGCTGCAGAATCTCGTTTTCGCCCTATTATTATGACCAGCCTTTCAACGATTTTGGGAATTTTGCCAATAGCCCTTGCTTTAGGCGCAGGCTCAGAAAGCCGGGTGTCTATGGGTATAGCCATTATCGGAGGCTTGTTGTTTGCAACCGTATTAACATTGTTTGTCATACCAGCCATATATAGTTATTTCAGTGGCAAAGAAGCCAGCGTATCCATCGACTAAATTTTTTATGAACCGACTTCTTGGGATATTAATTGCCTTAGTATTTTCTACAACAATTCAGGCGCAAGACACACTGAGTCTTGCACGCGCCATTTCAATTGGTCTAAAGAACAATTTTGATGTGCAGATCGAGCAACTCAATGTTGAGATTGCAACTAACAATAATACCTGGGGACAAGCAGGGAGATTTCCTACAATTTCATTTTCAGGAAATCAAAACAACAGCATGGTGCAAAGAAAGCCAGCGAACCCGTTTGCTGTAGCAGGTAGAAATAAATCGAGCAACCTGAATGGTCAGTTGGATGTACAATTTGTGTTGTTTGATGGATTTGCCGTAAAAATCAATAAACAACGATTGAACCAATTGGAGCAACTGAGCTATGGGAATTCCGCATTTGTGATGGAAACCACCCTGCAATCGATCATTTTGGGGTATTATCAGGCGCTTCTGGAAAAAGAAAGGCTTCATATTTTGGAAAACAACATGACATTTTCCAAAGAGCGATACGACTATGTGAAGCTGAGAAAAGAGTTGGGTGGTGCTATACCTTTTGATGTACTGCAAGAGCAAAATAACTACCTCACTGACTCAGCCAATGTGTTGTTGCAGGGCATCGTATATAAAAACTCGCTGAGGAAGCTCAATCTTTTACTCAATGAAGATTTACAAGCCAATTATGAGTTGGTGGACTCACTCGAATACCAGCACGAAATATACGACTATGAAAACTTGAGAACGAAGATGGTAAGCTCCAATACCAATCTTAAAAATCAATTCATGAATCAGGAGATACTAAGGAGTAATACAAAACTGCAACAGGCAAACATGTCTCCTACGATTGCATTAAACTTTGGGGGAAATGGAAGCTTAGATCAGTTGAATGCCAACTTTAGAACCCCTACGGGAAATACAATTGATAATACTGTGGGCTATTTGAATAATGATCCTTCAATGCCAGTAATAAATACAGTAAACGAAACTGCATTGGCACCTCAGACACAAACTGGTAATTCATATGGAGGATATGCAAACCTGTCTCTGAGATTTAATGTGTTTAATGGTGGCCAAATTAAACGGGCAATAGAGAATGCCAAAGTGCAGGAAAAAATCGCTGAGTTAAATACGGATCAATTAGAACTGTCATTAGAGAATGACCTTTTAGCAAATTATGATATGTATAACTTACGCAACCAGCTAGTGACGATCGCTTTAACCAAGTTGGAGGCCGCAGATTTGAATCTCGACCTCGCTAACGAACGCTATAGAAATGGAGCCCTAAGTGCTATCGACCTAAGGATAGTGCAGGAGAACGCCCGCAACGCAGCCCTGGAGGCTTACCTGGCCATCTTCAATAGCATCTCAGCTAAGATAGGGTTGGTGAGAATTACTGGTGGCCTGATTGATAAGGTGCCTAATTGACATTATTCAGAAACGGCCTCTTCCTCTGGCTTCTTGATCCAAAAGTTATTGAACCCCTCACCTACCTGAATACCCAGTTGCCCATTGGCCAACATTTCAAGAATGGCCAGAAAGTTAAAAATCAGCGAAATTCGGGTAGGAGCACCTTCAAATAAATCAGTGAAGGCAATTCTGGATTTAGTGGCCAGCTCAGAAGTGATGAATTGTTTTTGACCATCGATGGTAAAAGGGTATTGAATAACCTGATGAACCGGTTTGTTCTTTTCCTCCTCCTGTCTTTTTAAAACTTTTTCAAAAACAGTCAATAACTTAAACAAATCGACATCCTGAAGTTCGGCTTCTACATTGGTACTTTCCGCCAAAGCGCGGAGTTCCTTCATGATATTGCCCCTTTTCTCCTTCATCAGCTCAGACTCCTCCATTTTGTGGAAATCATCTATTACCGACTTGTATTTCTTGTACTCAAGCAGATGTTTAATAAGTTCTTCCCTTGGATCTACCTCATTGCCTTGCTCATCAATCTGAGGACGTGGCAGTAGCATTTTTGACTTTATTCTCATCAGCGTAGCTGCCACAAGGATAAATTCACTCGCCACCTCTACATTTAGCGTATCCAAATGATGCATATAATCAAGGAAATCCTTGGTAATGGTAGCGATTGGAATGTCGTAGATATCCAGCTCATCGCGCTCAATAAAGAATAAAAGAAGGTCAAATGGGCCTTCAAAAAGGGGTAATCTTACTTCGAAGCTCTCTGTAGTTGTCATGGGGTGCAAAAGTATTCAAAAGAGCCCAGAAAACCTTTTAGGAACTTATGCTTAAATTTGCCACTAAGAAATTGATCCAATTAGCAAAACACTTACCTTAAGAACCTGTTAGTGGATAAATACTTGTCTAAAAAGAATGCTAATTAAACCCGGAAAACTTTTAAGTCGCATTGAGAGCCCTGAGGACCTCAAGAAGCTTGATCAGGCACAATTGGTTAAGTTATGCGGAGAATTGAGGCAATTTATTGTTGACAACGTATCTGTTTATGGAGGTCATTTCGGTGCCAGTTTAGGCGTTATTGAGCTTACTGTAGCCTTACATTATGTATTTAATACCCCCCATGATCTGCTAGTATGGGATGTAGGGCATCAAGCCTATGGGCATAAGATTCTTACCGGGCGCAGGGATGTGTTTCACACCAACAGGATGTATGGAGGAATCTCCGGATTTCCTAAAAGGAAGGAAAGTGAGTACGATACTTTTGGAGTAGGTCATTCGTCCACTTCAGTTTCTGCCGCATTGGGCATGGCCATGGCCTCCAAGTACAAGGGAGATAAGGAGAAACAACATATTGCGGTAATCGGTGATGGAGCGTTGACGGGAGGAATGGCATTTGAGGGTTTAAATCATGCCGGGGTTTCTGACTCTAATATTCTTATTATCCTCAACGATAACTGCATGTCTATTGACCCCAATGTGGGTGCATTAAAGGACTATTTGACAGATATTACCACCTCTCAAACATACAATAAGATCAAGGATGAGGTTTGGAACCTGCTGGGCAAGCTTTCTCATTTTGGTAAGAATGCACAGGAGATCGTATCAAAGGTGGAGAATGGTATCAAGTCGACATTACTCAGCCAAAGCAACTTCTTTGAGTCGCTGAACCTCCGGTATTTTGGCCCCGTTGATGGTCATGATGTTGACCACATGGTGGCGGTATTGAACGATCTCAAACAAATTAAAGGACCAAAAATTCTTCATTGTGTGACCACGAAGGGAAAAGGATTTGGTCCTGCCGAAAGTGGAAATAAAACCACATGGCATGCTCCCGGAACGTTTGATAAAATAACCGGAGAAATTTTTAAGAAGATACACGACAAACCACAGCCACCAAAGTACCAGGATGTGTTTGGAAACACACTGGTGGAATTGGCCAGGGACAATGAGAAAATCATGGGGGTAACTCCTGCCATGCCATCAGGATCTTCAATGAATATCATGATGAAAGAAATGCCTGACCGCGCATTTGATGTAGGTATTGCTGAACAGCATGCGGTAACGTTTTCTGCCGGGTTGGCAACCCAGGGGTTGATTCCATTCTGTAATATTTATAGCTCTTTTATGCAGCGGGCTTACGATCAGGTAGTACACGATGTTTGTATTCAGAATCTTCCTGTCAATTTCTGCCTGGATCGGGCTGGGTTTGCAGGCGCTGATGGCCCCACGCATCATGGTGCCTATGATTTAGCTTATTTCAGGTGTTTGCCCAACATGATTGTGGCCAGCCCAATGAATGAAAGGGAGCTTCGCAATCTGATGTATACCGCTTCTTTGCCAAGACAAGATCAGGCATTTTCGATTCGCTATCCACGAGGAGAGGGAGTAATGTCGGAATGGAAAACTCAGATGGAGGAAATTGAGATTGGGACTGGCCGACTGGTGAAAGAGGGTGAAGAATTAGCAATTCTTACCATCGGACATATTGGTAATTATGCTGTCAAGGTTTGTGAGGAACTATCCGCTCAGGGAATTGAGGTAGCTCACTACGATTTGAGGTTTGTCAAGCCATTGGATGAAGAGTTGCTTCACGATGTGTTTACCCATTTCAAAAAGATAATTACTGTTGAGGATGGGTGCATACAAGGAGGAATGGGGAGTGCCATTTTAGAATTTATGGCCGATAACAATTACCATGCGAATGTCCTTAGATTGGGAATTCCTGACAAGGTAGTGGAACATGGAGAGCAACTTGATCTGCATCGGGAGTGTGGGTTTGATCCGGAAGGAATAAAGAAAGCAGTAATGCAAATGCTTGAACCCGCTACAAAGTCCTCTGGTCTTTGAATGCCATTCCTAAATTATAAGATAAGAGGTCAAGGCCTTCCTGTTATTTTCATCCATGGCTTTTGTGAGACCGGAGAGATCTGGGATTCATTTGTAAATGGGTTTTCGAAAAACTTTCAGGTTATTACCCTTGACCTGCCGGGTTTTGGTTTGAGTGAGTTAGCCAAAACGAACAGCTCCCTTCAGGAAATTGGAAACGACCTCAATGCATGGGTGTTAGAACAGAGGCTTAAAAATCCCATTGTATTAGGGCACTCACTGGGTGGGTATATTTCTTTGGCTATGGCGGAACAAATGCCATCACTTTATTCCGCTTTTGGTTTGATCCATTCTACATCCAGAGCAGATACCGATGAAAAGCGATTGAATAGAAATAAAGTGATGGCCTTCGTAAAGGAACATGGGGTAGGGACTTTCGTGAAGTCTTTTGTTCCTGGTCTGTACCACCATAAGGATCATCCGTCTATTGATTTCGTGCATCAGATAGCTCTTAAAACTCCGGAATCGACTTTTTTATCCTACACAGCTGCGATGAGAGACAGGCCTTCAAATGAGAAACTGATCGCTAATTTCACTAAACCTATACTTATAGTTGGGGGCGAAAAAGACCCTGTAATAGACATTGACAGCCTGCGAGAACAAGCCGCGCTTAATGACCTGGTGTCTTTCCATTCCCTTCCAGAGGTTGGTCATATGGGTATGTTTGAAGCCAGCTCTCAGTTAGAAGAGATAGTGAGCAACTTCGTTTCCATTGTAGGCAAGACTTAATTGGGGCAATATGTGGATTGGATTTTACCCTAAAACTGTGCTAAATTGAATTGTTTTCTCATATATTTGAGTTACCTGTTGGCTGTTGTGAGGTATAGATTATTATATTTGTTAGCCTAAAATAAAAGAAACGATAAAATAATAGCATTATGGAAGAAAGCGCTTTACCCTCTTATGATTCGTGGAACAGTCTAGCCGCGAACATTGCGATGGCGTGCTGGGCAGCAGGTTTGCTCATAGTTTTAGGTTATTTCCTAAAATTACTCACAACTTCTGATAGCAAGACTAAGTACGATTTTATCAATAAATATGAGATCAAAGTATTGTGGATTGCAGGTCTGATAATGGTAATTGGAGCCTGCTTTTTCGCCAATGCTAATATTATTGAGCTTAACGCACTATGGATTTTCGTAAGAGTGTTTACAACCGTATCAATGGGTATGATTGTGGCATTGATTATTCAGAATCTGCTTAAATTCTACTATCCTTTCTTTATAGAAAAAAGATTGAAAGTATTGCGTTATAAGCCACGGATTTCTCCTAAAACAGGTAAGCCAATGAAGTTGCTTAGTGAGGAAGAAGAAGATGCTTTCCTGGATGAAGGTATGCAGGCTGAGGAGAACTTATTCTCAATGGACTACGATGTATGGAAAGACGATGAGACTGGATATATTAAAATTGAAAAGTACTCAGGTCATTTACATGCTATTCAGTGTCCTGAGTGTAATTATCAGACCTTCAAAGTTGTTAGAGAGGAGATAGTACGTGAACCAACCGCTACTGAGGAGGGTGAACTTTCGAAGCATTACCTGTGCGGGTATTGTGGGAATAAAGCCAAGAAAACAGTTACGCTAAGAGTATCTTCTAAACTTCATCAAGACTCTCAGGCGGCAACAGCATAAATGGAGTTCTTATTTGGATTTCAATAAAAAAGCCCCGGAAGGGGTTTTTTTATTAGCTCATAACCGGAAGTTTTATTTGGTCATAGTAAAACTTCATGCGACTGTGGGAGGTATCAAGCCTTAATATCTTTTCGACTCTTGCTTTTTTATGGTTAATAAAAACTTCTACATAAAAACTCCCAAGCAAGTATAAATTTACCTTGAAACCGTAGTAACGAATCGCCATCACAAAATTTCCATTTGCGTAGAGCGCATTGATTTTTCGATCCAATGAGTAGTCATTAAATTCTTTCCATGAGATCATGATTCTAACATACTCAAAAAATAGATTAGGTTCAATGGTAGCAGTAAGACGTTCTTTTAAGAATGATTATTTTCCCAGGCTTGCCCTGCTGTTAATTTGTTTTGCAAATTGTTTAACCCTGCATACCTTTGCGGCTCTCTAAAATGGTGGATGTAGCTCAGTTGGTTAGAGCACCAGATTGTGATTCTGGGGGTCGCGGGTTCGAGTCCCGTCTTTCACCCATAGTAATTTAAGAGCCCCTAAAGAGGGGCTTTTTTTATTTAGGTCTAAATCAGGTTACTGCCTGTTAAAAGTCATTCGTTGCCCCATCTGACTTTCATCGAACTGTCCCTTCTGAAATGCCAGGTGCCCCGACACCCAGGTAGAATCGATGGATGATGAGAAAGTTTGGCCTTCAAAAGGAGACCATCCGCATTTGGCGACAATGTTTTGTTTGGTTACCTCCCACTTTGAGTGAGGGTCTGCCAACACCAAATCGGCAAAATAACCTTCACGTATGTAGCCTCTGTTTTCAATTCTAAAAAGTATGGCAGGGTTGTGACACATCTTTTCTACAACCTTTTCTATTGATATTTTTCCTTGCTTATATAATTCCATCATGACCACCATACCGTGCTGGACCAATGGGCCACCGGAGGGAGCATTGAAATAATCTTTCTGCTTTTCTTCCCAGGTGTGTGGGGCGTGGTCAGTAGCAATCACATCAATTCTGTCGTCCAATAAAGCTTTCATTATGCCTTGCTGATCTACAGCTGTTTTTATGGCGGGGTTCCATTTGATCATCATACCCAATCGATCGTAGTCGCCATCATTGAACCAAAGGTGATGAACACAAGCCTCCGCAGTAATTTTCTTATCCTTAAGAGGTAATGCATTGTCAAATAAATGTGTCTCTTTCTCTGTAGAGATATGAAGGATGTGTAACTGTGTTCCGTGTTTTTTCGCCAGATTCACCGCGAATGAAGAAGATAAGAAACAGGCCTCATGGCTCCTTATTTCGGGATGCATTTTGGCGGTGACCGCATTACCGTATTTTTCTTTGTATGACTCTATGTTCCTGAGAATAGTGGGCTCGTCTTCGCAATGCGTGGCTATCAATGAAGGAAACTTTGAGTAGAAACCTTCCAGTGCTGTTGTGTTGTCTACCAGAAGATTGCCTGTGGAAGAGCCCATAAAAATTTTCAATCCGCAAATTCTTTTGATGTCTGTCTTTAACACTTCCTCCAGGTTGTCGTTAGAAGCGCCCATATAAAAGGAATAGTTTCCAAGGGATGTTTTGGCAGCAATCTGATACTTTTCCTCTAAGAGCTGTTGTGTGAAGGCTGGTGGTATCGTATTAGGCATTTCCATAAATGAAGTAACCCCCCCTGCGACCGCGGCACGAGACTCTGAATAAATAGTTGCCTTGTGGGTAAGCCCGGGTTCACGAAAATGAACCTGATCGTCTATCGCACCAGGCAGAAGGAATTTTCCTTTTGCATCTACTACTTTATCAGCGGATGTCGACTGAAGGTCTGCATCAATTTTTTCAATATGCTGTCCTTTGATGAGGACATCCTTTTCAGTTACTGCTCCTTCGTTTACAACTTTGGCATTAAGAATAAGGGTCGATTTCATACCTTGCAAAGATAAGATAGAATCGTGGAAGAAGAAGATCAATCCAATGAGTGGCTTAACTTTAAGCTCAATAAGCAATTGCTTACAGCGATTGATAAAGCAGGCTATGTACGCCCTACGGAAATTCAAAAGAAATGTATTCCGCTTATTCTGGGCGGACAACAGGTTATTGGTATTGCACAGACAGGTACCGGGAAAACAGCCGCTTACCTACTGCCCATTTTAATGAAAATAAAGTATGCTCAGGAGAATGGCCCCAGAGCACTCATACTGGCTCCTACAAAGGAACTGGTGGTACAAGTGACACAGAATGCTCAGACACTGTCAGAAAACACTGATTTGCGTATTGTATCGCTATATGGAGGTATTGGGCCCACCGGACAAATAAATGCCGTAAAAGAGGGCGTAGACATCCTGGTGGCCACTCCGGGTAGGTTCATGGATCTTTATCTTAAAAACAATATCCCGGTAAAGAATATTAAGACCTTAGTAATTGATGAAGCAGACAGGATGATGGATATGGGGTTCATTCATCAGCTCAGGAAAATTTTTGAAGTTCTGCCAACGAAGAAGCAAAACCTCCTGTTTTCTGCTACTTTCCCTGAGCGGGTTGAAAAGTTATCTGAAGACTTTCTGGAGTTTCCCCACAAGGTAGAGGTAACACCTCAGGCTACTCCTGCCAAACAGGTGAAGCAACAATATTTTTCTGTTCCCAACCTTAAAACAAAAATCAATTTTTTGGAGTACCTGTTGTCCAGACCAGGTGATTTCAAAAGAGTAATCATTTTTACCAGAACGAAGGAATCAGCCAATAATGTTTTCAAGTTTATCGAACGAAAGGGTTTGGGCCCTGCTCGGGTTATTCATTCCAACAAGGGACAAAACAGTCGCCTGAATGCACTAAAAGAGTTTGGGGAAGGAGCAGCTCGGGTATTAGTGGCAACAGATGTCAGTTCAAGAGGTATTGATATTACCAAAGTGTCCCATGTCATCAATTTCGAAGTGCCCAACCGATATGAGGATTATGTGCATCGAATAGGGAGAACAGGCCGAGCGGCTGAGAAAGGAAAAGCCATCACCATGGTGACGGAAGCCGAGCAGTTTCACATTGAAAAAATACAGGAGCTAATACGGGAAAAAATACCTCTGAAGAGTTTGCCTCAAGAGGTGAAGGTAGAAGATACATCATTTGATGAAGGGCAAATGATTGCGAAAACACTCGACAATCAAAAACGAAGAGCCGATCCTACATTCAAAGGAGCTTTTCACGAGAAGAAGGAAATAAGAAAGAGCAATAAAAAAAGGCGTAAATAATACGCCTTTTTTTATTTGTTCAGAAGAACTATCCGTTCATTGAAACCAAAAACTCTTCGTTGTTTTTTGTTCCCTTCATTTTTTGAAGCAAGAAATCCATCGCTTCATTGGAATTCATGTCGCTCATAAACTTGCGGAGTATCCATACGCGCTGAAGTTCTTCCTCTTTCATCAACAAGTCTTCTCTTCTTGTACCTGATGCAGGTACATCGATAGCAGGATAAATTCGCTTGTTGGAAAGCTTGCGATCCAACACTAATTCCATATTACCCGTACCCTTAAATTCTTCAAAGATCACCTCATCCATTTTAGATCCAGTATCTGTAAGCGCAGTAGCGATAATGGTCAGTGATCCGCCATTTTCAACATTACGTGCTGCCCCGAAAAATCGCTTAGGCTTATGCAGTGCATTGGCATCCACACCACCAGAGAGTATTTTACCTGATGACGGAACTACCGTATTGTAGGCACGAGCCAAGCGTGTGATAGAATCCAATAGGATGACCACATCGTGACCACACTCTACCATTCTTTTGGCTTTCTCTAATACAATGCTGGCCACCTTTACATGGCGTTCAGCCTGCTCATCAAAAGTTGAAGCAATTACTTCAGCCTTTACGCTACGCGCCATGTCCGTTACCTCTTCCGGGCGTTCGTCTATGAGCAATACAAGAAGGTATACCTCCGGATGATTTTCTGCAATAGCATTTGCAATCTGCTGTAACAATACCGTCTTACCCGTTTTAGGTTGGGCCACTATCATACCGCGCTGTCCCTTACCGATTGGTGCAAACAAGTCTAATATACGGGTAGACATGTTGTCCGGCCTGGTACTTAACTTTAACTTCTCTTCAGGGAAAAGAGGTGTAAGGTATTCGAAGGCTACACGATCGCGAATTTCTTCTGTCGTTTTGCCATTCACACTTTCTACTTTAAGCAGCGCAAAATATTTTTCCCCTTCTTTTGGAGGGCGAATTAATCCTTTGGTAGTGTCACCGGTTTTTAAACCAAATAATTTGATCTGTGAGGGGGATACATAGATATCATCAGGACTTGCCAGATAATTGTAGTCTGAGGAACGGAGGAAACCGTAACCATCCTGCATAATTTCAAGCACCCCTTCGTTGGCGATTACTCCATCGAAATCTTTAATTGAGTTTTCCTTTTTAGCTGCCTGATTCTTATCCTCTCTAGGCTCCCTGGGTTCCCTGGGCTCTCTTTGTTCTCTTCCCTCTTTATTGCCTTTGCTACTTTCAGGTCTATTTTGTGTGCTCTGTCTTACTGGCTCCTGGTTCTCCTTTTCAAAGGAGGCTACGGGGCTATCCAATTCGGCATCAATGGACTCCAAAAGCTCCTCCGAAGAAAGTTCTTTTTCACTTTTATCGGCCCTGGGTGTGGGGGCTACATTCTCTCTTCTTCTTGGGCGTGGCTTGGCTTTGTCGCCATTGCCATTGGGTGATACTTTCTTAGGGGTAGGAGCGGGTTCGGTTACAGCTTGCTGATCTAATATTTTATAAACAAGGTCCTGCTTAGCTAATTTTTTGGCGTTCTTCACACCTAATTCTTCTGCAATCTCTTTCAGCTCTGAAAGTAATCTGACATTCAAGTCGTCAATTGTATACATGGGGGATAAAAAATGATGGGTTTAAAAAATAATAAACGAGTGTAGGTAATGAGTTCTTATACTTGCAAAATCAGAACTATAATCCTGAATCATTCAGTTGGTTAGAATAAGATTTGCTTGTAGAATCGGGTTATCTATAAAATCAAATAGCCTGGGTTAGGCTCTGATGACATTGCAAGTATACCCTAAAATTGAATATAATCAAATCCAGACCAAAAAATTTTGCCCAAGGATGACTAATTTTGAGCATACAAAAAAACACTCATGCTGCAGATAAACGTCATCCGTGAAGAAAGAGAAAAAGTAATAGCAGGTCTTCTAAAACGCAACTTTAATGAAGCATCTGAACTAATAGATAAGGCAATTGCCCTTGATAAAAGCCGAAGAGAGAAGCAGTTGAAAAATGACGATCTCCTTGCGGAAGCCAACAAACTTGCCAAAGAGATTGGTAACCTGATGAAGTTGGGTAAAAAGGAGGAAGCGGAGGGCATCAAAGCCAAAACAGCGGAACTAAAAAAATCATCTGCTTCACTTTCCGCAGAACTGGAAAGCGTTGAAGAGGAGTTGAAAAACACATTGTACCTGATACCCAATGTGCCTCATGAGAGTGTACCTGCAGGCAAAGGCGCTGATGATAATATTTCGGTTTTAGAAAAAGGAAATTTACCCACCCTACCGCCAGAGGCGGTTCCCCATTGGGATCTGATTAAGAAATATGACATCATTGATTTTGATTTAGGCAACAAAATAAGTGGTGCCGGATTTCCTGTGTACAAGGGAAAAGGGGCAAGGCTTCAGCGGGCTTTGATCAACTTCTTTTTAGACAAAGCCGTAGCGCAAGGGTACCTGGAGATACAACCTCCTATAGTTGTGAACGAAGCCTCCGGGTATGGAACAGGTCAGCTACCAGATAAGGAAGGCCAAATGTATCATATGCCAGCAGACAACCTCTACATGATACCAACCGCTGAGGTGCCTATTACCAACTTGTACCGCGATGTTATTCTCAATGAGCAGGATCTTCCCATAAAAAATGTAGGATATACGCCTTGCTTTCGAAGAGAAGCAGGAAGTTGGGGCGCGCATGTGAGAGGGCTAAACAGACTTCATCAATTTGATAAGGTTGAGATTGTACGCATTAGTACGCCCGAAGATTCATACGCAACATTGGAGGAAATGTGCAATTACGTTCAGGGGCTTCTTGAAGACCTTGAACTGCCTTACAGAAAACTTCTGCTATGTGGGGGAGACATAGGATTCAATTCTGCTATGACTTACGATATGGAAGTATATGCTGCTGCGCAGAAGAGATGGCTTGAAGTAAGCTCCATTAGCAACTTTGAAACTTTTCAAGCGAACCGATTGAAACTGAGGTATAAAAACAAAGAAGGGAAATCGAATTTGCTTCATACATTAAACGGAAGTGCCCTGGCGTTGCCAAGAATTGTTGCCGCTATTTTGGAGAACAATCAGACGGAAAACGGAATCAATATCCCAAAGGCACTTTGGAGCTACACAGGCTTTAAAATTATTGATTAACAAGTAGTTGTCATTAGGTCTTGGAGCGCTATCTTAGTCATCCGGGTTAATTTTCAAAGAAATGAGACATTCAATTATGCTAATGGCCGCCTTGTGCTGCATTATGATGGCGTGCACTACCAAGGAAGAGGTAAAATTCGTCTACCCACAAACCGCCAAGGTTGATACCGTAGATACCTACTTTGGTGTAAAAGTGCCGGATCCATATCGATGGCTTGAGAATGACACCTCAAAAGAAACAGCCAGTTGGGTAAAAGCACAAAACGATGTGACCTTTGCATATCTTAATAGCATAACCTATCGCGATGCTGTAAAAGAACGTCTTCAGGAATTGAATGATTATGAGAAATTGGGAACTCCATTCAGGCACGGAGAATATTACTATTTCTATAAAAACTCCGGATTGCAAAACCAATATGTTCTTTATAGGAAAAAAGGCTCATCTGGTGAAGCGGAAATTTTTCTAGATCCTAATACTTTCTCCAAGGATGGAACAACTACAATGCGAGGATTGTCTTTTTCAAAGGATGGTTCTTTGTTGGCTTTTCAAATTGCAAAAGGTGGTGCGGACAGGGCAGAGGCAGTGGTAATTAGAACCACGGATAAATCCTTGGTGGAAGATACAGTTCGCAATATGAAACAAAGCGGGATATCATGGAGAGGAAATGACGGGTATTATATCAATCGGTTTGCCGAAGGGTTGAGCGCAAGTCATGGGGCAAAAAATGATTACCAAATATTGTATTATCATAAATTAGGAACTCCATCATCTGAGGATAAAATAGTTTTTGGAGAAAACATTAAGCGAAGGTTCGTTAGTGGGTATTTGTCAGAAGATGAACGCTTCTTGTTTGTTTCTGCTGCTGAAGGAACCACCGGTAATGAACTTTACGTTCAGGATTTATCCAAGCTAAATAGTAAAATTATTCCCATCAAAGCAGACTTTGAAAGCGATCAAAATGTAATAGAAACAGACGGATCAAAGATTTTTATTGAAACCAATTTTAATGCTCCTAACTCCAAGGTAGTGTGGGTAGATGCCTCCACCCCATCTTTCGAAAACTGGAAAGATTTAATTCCTGAGACTGAGAATTCATTAAGTACTTCAACAGGGGGTGGAAAAATATTTGCGCGATATCTGGTGGATGTAAAAACGCAAGTGAAGCAATTTGATCTCAATGGAAAATTAGAGCGGGAGGTGGAGCTGCCTGGAATTGGTACCGTTGCTGGCTTTGGTGGTTGGAAAAATGATGAAGACATTTATTACACTTTTACTTCATTCACCTATCCTCCAACAAGTTTCAAATTCAATGTGGCTACCGGAAACTCAATTCAATATGAACAGCCTAAAATCAAATTTAATCCGGAGGATTACGAAACCAAGCAAGTATTTTATACCAGCAAGGATGGGACAAAAATTCCCATGTTTATTGTTGCTAAGAAAGGAATTGAGCTGAATGGAAAAAATCCAACATGGTTATATGCCTATGGCGGGTTCAACATTAGCTTGACTCCCAGTTTTAGCGCATCCAGAATTGTTTGGCTGGAGAATGGTGGAATTTTTGCCCAACCCAATTTAAGAGGGGGTGGAGAGTACGGTGAGGAGTGGCATATGGCTGGAACTAAAATGAAAAAGCAAAATGTGTTTGATGACTTTATTGCTGCAGGAGAATATCTGATTAGTGAAAAATACACGTCTAGTGAATACCTCGCGATAAATGGCGGTTCCAATGGAGGGTTATTAATTGGTGCTACAATGGCCCAGCGACCAGACCTGGCCAAGGTCGCAGTGCCGCAGGTTGGTGTGATGGATATGTTGCGATATAATAAATTTACGATTGGGGCTGCTTGGGCTAGCGATTATGGAACGGCTGAAGATTCACCAGAAATGTTTGAGTATTTAAAAAAATATTCACCAGTGCATGCATTGAACCCTGGAACCAATTATCCAGCCACTTTAGTAACCACGGCTGACCATGATGATCGCGTTGTACCAGCACATAGTTTCAAATTTGCCGCAACGCTGCAAGAAGATCAGGCGGGAACGAACCCGGTACTGATTAGAATAGATGTAAACTCAGCACATGGCTCTTCAAACATCAGCAAAGCAATTGACTTGATTGCTGATTATTATTCATTCGCATGGTACAATATGGGGGTTACTCCTACAGTGGCCAAGAAGGACATGTAAAATGGGAGAAATATCAATTGAAGCGGGAAAGGTAACGGACCTTCCTCAGGTACTGGATTTGATACATGAGCTGGCTGCATATGTGGGCTTTGCCAAAGAAGTTTCCAACACAGTAGAACAAATGGAACAAGATGGGTTCTCCAACAATCCTATCTACGGTCTATTTGTAGCTAGAGATGGGCAAAAGGTCATTGGGGCAGCGATATATTACTATCGCTACTCCACCTGGAAAGGGAAAAGACTCTATTTGGAGGATTTGGTTGTTAAAGAAGGAATGAGAAAGAAGGGAATTGGTAAACTGCTATTTGAGGCGACTATGAAGAAATCTCTGGAAGAAAAATGTTCTGGCTTGATGTGGCAGGTGCTGGATGAGAATACCAATGCCATCGCTTTTTATAAAAAGTATAACACCAGCTTCGACCGGATGTTTATTAATTGTAGTCTTGATGTGAGGAGCATGAAGCGCATTCTGAAAGTAAATTAGACCTCCTCCAGCAACGTAAGAAAGGCAACGTGCTTGCCCTCGAACTTTGCGCGATGGTGCTCCATCAGTGCAGGCGCATGGTCTTTAAGGTAAAGGTTAAATTTTTCTAGCGTGGGGGTAAAATACTGGATGCAATAAGATACCGAGCCCTCATCGTCATGGGAGAGCACTTTGTAAAATTTATATTTTATAAATGTTCCAGTCTTCAGTACCTCGGGTATGTGCGTAGTCTTCATCCACTCCACCCATACTGCTTCAATTTCCTTATCAATTCCTACCGTTACATTGTACAAAATCATTCATAAAAATAGTAGACCTTTCATTCTTAACAAACTGTCGATAATTCTATGTTGGTTATTGGTGTGTTAATGAATAAATTAAGGCCATAAAACCATAATAAAGATGAGCTACTATATTACAATTAATGGAAAGAAACTAGACAAGCGTCTGGTTGAATTGGCAGAGAAAGTTGTTGCCGGTCAGGGTGATGGTCGGATTTCTAATGACGATGCGAAAAAGTTATTGGATTCTGTAAAAGACGGAGGGGTCTATACAGATATTGAAAAGGATACCATGGAGTATATCCGCACTAATTTCAAATGGACTGAAAGTGCTGACGAATGGTTTCGCGGACAGATTGCAAGCTGGGCTTCAAGCAAATAGGACTAAACCTTATCATGCAATAGAATTTCTATTGCATGATTTGACAAGAGAATAAATGTGGGTTTAACTGTAGGCGTAATCTGATAGGTAGAGAAAGTTTTCGGTTAATTTTCCTCCTTTGGTTATGCTTGCTCTTTTCAAAACACCGTCTTTGTCTGCAATTACCAGTGCTGGAATTATTTTGTCAATTAGATCCCTGCCAAATTCTTCTGAAGCACTTCTGGGGAGCTCGCAAGGGAGGTTATCCACAGCCATTACGGTAACGTAGTCAGGGTTGCTTAGTGGTGGCTCCACAGTATCTGTGGTGGGGTTATAATCATAAATGGGGTCGTCAATTGTACTTGGTCTTTTTGTAGAAGGAATTGACCCCTCAATATCACAGGTTACATCCGCAATTATTTTAACATTGAAATCCGGTTTGGCCATTTGTTCTTTGGTAAATAAAACGGGGGCTTTGGGGTTCCAGAATGCTCCTGCAATAAGCATATCCCCCACTTGAGCAAACTGCTGAAATGTTGAGTTATAGTGTTCCGGATTTTGATGGAACTCCTCCCTGTTGAAAAAGCCGCCTTCCTTTCTTACGTGATAGTCTGCACTGCTAATTTGTACGTATACGGCCTCATCATAGGTATTGTTGAGAAAATCCTTCGGACTCACTTTTCTTATACCTGCCGTGTCAAGAGTCTCCATAGCGCCCCGCCCCACTCGTCCACCACCCGTTAGAATTATTTTAACAGGTGGAAGTTTCACTTTTCTCAGTTCAATCTTAAGATCATTGAGATCAAAACATTCATTGGCCCTTCTCAACGTGAACAAGTTATAACGCTTGCCATAAGTGAGCAAGCCATTGTAGGCGCCTACTATTCCTGCAAAGCGGCCAAATGCAACTAATCTATTATTAAGCTTATCTTTTAAGCCTTCATAATCAATCAACCTTATTTTGGCCTCAAGTATCGCCTGAAGTAACTTTTTGTTATAAGGTTGTTTTTTAGTGGTATGTGAAAAAAATAAATAAGTTTTTTTGGGGATCAGGTTGGAAATTGGCACTTCTTTAATCCCCATTAATATTTCGCAATTGCTCACATCAGGACTTACCTCAATCCCCTTTTCTCGGTACTCATCGTCTGTAAACGCCCTGACCGGACTCTCTTGCACTACCACTTTAACATGCGGGTACCGTTGCTCAATTTCTATAACCTGAAGGGGGGTGAAAGGAACACGCTTATCCGGTGGTGTTTTGCCTTCTCTGATAATTCCAAGACGTAAAATTTCCATATTTTCAAATGTAGATACCTTTGCGAAATTTACTATATTCTGGTAACGGAATGAATGAAAATAGATCCGCCTGTGTTGAAAGCAGAAACAAATTTTAGCTTAGCGCAATGAATTCAACTTTTTGGATGCCAATTGTATTGCTTATTTCAGGATGGGGTGTTTATTTCTTTTTACACAGTTTACTGGCAGCCAACACAACAAAGGAGTTTTTTAAACAATTCCTAGGCAAAGGATTTAGGTTCTATCGGTTAGGGTATGTGGCGTTATCTTCCATTGGGCTTTTGTTCTTGCTCTTTTGGAACGCTAGTATTTCATCGGAACATTTGATTTACCATGAAGGTACTGCTCGTTATTTAAGTCTCATGTTTGCAGCTTTTGGAGTTATTGTGATAAAAGTCTCATTCCGTTCGTATCGATTTTCTGAGTTTGTAGGATTGAGTACACAGGAGGAGCCGTTTACCACAGATGGCATACTGCGAAGTGTGAGGCACCCAATGTACTCTGGAACTATCCTTATCGCAATTGGTTATTGGCTGTTTGACCCAACTGTACCTACAACCGTTTCTGTTATTTGTATTTTGATTTATTTACCGATTGGAATTTATCTGGAAGAAAGAAAGCTCATTAAGCAATTTGGAGATCGGTATGTTCAATACAAACGCGATGTTCCGGCTCTGATTCCAAAGCTCTTTTAGGAGATTATTTTTTGTTCTTCTTCCTCTTTTTTAAAGTCTCTTCCCGCTCGGTGAGCTTTTTATCCTCTACGTTTTTATCCAGAAACGCATTTACCTTTTCGATATCCATATTGGATTTAATTTCCCCAAATTGGTTAATTGAAATCTCTAAACCTGACAAATCCTTGTGTACCCTTGGTTTGCCTTGTTTTTTGCTGGGTTTATCGCTCTTTTTGGCCATCGTGTAAGATAATATATTTTATCATTTTCCCCCAAGTGTATCCAGCGCATAGGCTAGCCTCGAACTTGTCTCAAGACCCCCCAGTAACACCATAGTAATCATTAAATCAGGGCCGGAGGCTCCTCCAGTCAATGCCAGCCTTAATGCCTGCATTATTTTTCCTTGGGCAATACCCGACTGTTGGGTAGCCTTCTCAAGTGCAGACGTAGCTGTTTCAACGGTTAGTCCATCTGATTTCTTTAACTCATCTTTCAAAACAGAGATTACAGCAATTGCCTCTTCGTTCCATTTTTTTGATGCGATTTTTTCATCAAAAGATTTTGGTGCGATAAAAAAAATCTTTCCCAGTTCAGCAATGTCTTTTGGAAAGGTGATGCGCTCGCGAAGCGCACTTGCAATCGCATTGGCTTTGCTTGTTTCACAATCAATTCCATCTGTTTTTAGGTCAGCAATTAAAATTTGACCCAGCTCCTCATCGGTTTTGCTGCGCAGGTATTGTTGATTGAACCAATTGGCCTTTTGAATATCAAATTTTGCTCCAGCCTTTCCGATTCTTTCAAGCTCAAAAGCCGCGGCCAATTTGTCCATTGTAAATATTTCTTGTTCAGTTCCGGGGTTCCAACCTAATAGGGCCAGGAAGTTGATTAATGCTTCTGGCAAATAACCTCTTTCCCTAAAACCTTCAGCCAATTCATTTGTCTTGGGGTCTATCCAATTCAATGGAAATATGGGAAATCCCATCTGATCAGCATCTCTCTTGCTGAGCTTTCCTTTTCCATCGGGCTTCAACAGTAGGGGCAGATGGGCAAACTCAGGCATTTCATTTTCCCATCCCAGGAACTTGTAGGTAAGTACGTGTAGCGGGGCGGAGGGAAGCCACTCCTCTCCACGAATGACGTGTGATATTTTCATTAAATAGTCGTCTACCACATTGGCCAAATGATACGTAGGCATACCATCTGATTTCATCAATACTTTATCATCGATTTGTGAAGTGCTGACTTTAACTTTTCCTCTGATTAAATCATTGAGTTCCACCTCTTCAGAAGCGGGTACTTTTAACCTGATCACATAAGGCACTCCGCTTTTAATTTTTTCGTTTACCACATCTTCTGAAAGCGTGAGTGAGTTTGTCATCTCCATCCTTGTGGTACTATCGTATTGAGGGTTGGCTCCTTTTTGCGTTTTTAAGCGATTGCGCATGGCTTCCAGCTCCTCAATACTATCAAAAGCGTAATAGGCATGGCCATCGTTCAGTAATTGCTGGACATATTTTGCGTAAATATCTTTGCGTTCAGATTGTCTGTAAGGAGCAAAAGGACCTCCTGTATCCGGCCCCTCATCAATCTCAATCCCAACCCACTTTAGGGCATCTTTAATGTATTCCTCTGCTCCCGGGACGTACCTGTTTTGATCTGTATCTTCTATTCGAAGAATCATTTTGCCATTGTGCTTACGCGCAAGTAAGTAATTATATAGGGCGGTGCGCACCCCTCCTATGTGTAGGGCACCCGTTGGACTTGGGGCAAATCGAACTCTTACTTCTCTCATTAATCGTTTCTAAATTTTGGAATTTCAAAGGTAAGAAATCCGGTGGGTGATTAAGTGAGAACCTCTAAAAGGGTTTGCCGGGTAAGCTTTAGTTGAATCTTAAAATTGGACCAGGTGACCCAATGAATTATTACCAAAATGAGCAGAGAACCTACCGCATATAAGAGGGACTGATATTGATAACTCGCTAAAATACCGACAAGGGTAATAAATAAGCTCCAGAAAATGAGAAACATCTTTGTGACTGGAAATAATTTATAAGAAACAAATACAAGGCAGCCGGATGAGGTAGTTTCAATTTTTCCCACTACAAGAGGGATGTAATTATTTGGCTTTGAAATTTTGAGTGAAATCCGAAATCTATTTTCTTGTACCCAACCTGAAAACCGATATTGTGCGCCTTCCTGATTTTGTAGTAACACTTTAGTGGTGGTGACTTTATGGATCTTCTGTATTGCCTCCAGCGATGGCTGAGTAAGCACAAAGGTTTCATAATGGTAAGGCAGAAAGGTCACTTCACCGCTATGCAGGAAATTTCCACATTTACATCTTTTGGAAGCCTGCGTACTTCTACGGTTTCTCTTGCCGGAGGATTTGATTTAAAATACTGCCCATAAGTCTCATTTACTTTTGGAAAAGTATTCATATCACTGAGGAAGATTGAACATTTCACCACATTTGAGAAGTCCATTCCAGCCTCTTTTAATATGGCTTCAATATTTTTCATTACCTGGGTTGTTTCAGCAATGATATCATCTGAAATCATTTTACCACTGGTTGCATCCATGGGGATTTGTCCTGAAACAAAAAGAGTATTACCAGCCATGATGGCCTGGCTATAAGGGCCTATGGGTTCGGGAGCATTGGATGAATAGACTACTTCTTTTGTCATAACTAATTAAGGTTTATTACTTTTGACAAATATCTCAATTTTTGACCCAACGGCCTTAGCTTACTATGAATATTCTTGTAATTGGAGAAGCTCAACACTGGGATGAGTGCAAAGCGAAGTTTGGAGAAAAGCACACCTACCATCAGGCTCGCGGGCATCAGGAGGCAGAAAGTTCTTTTTCTAAGAATGATGTCGTTTTTGACTTTGTTATAGACGAGTCGCCAGAGCAGATGGAGGTCTATCGTGATCACCCCGGTGTTATCGCTTTTCTTAACACCACCAAGATAAGTCTATTGGAATTGGTTACCGCGTTTGCAGGTGCTATACCATGTACATTGTATGGTTTCAATGGCCTGCCAACATTTCTGAATCGGGATATCCTCGAGGTAGCATTATTGAATGGTAAAAACTCAGAAGAACTTGAGAGAGTGTGTAATGAACTTCAAACCAAGTATTTGGTAATTGATGATCGGGTGGGGATGGTGACCCCAAGAATTATTTGTATGATCATCAATGAAGCTTATTTCACTTTTCAAGAAGGAACTGCTACCAGGGAAGACATTGACATGGGTATGAAATTAGGCACCAACTACCCTTATGGTCCTTTTGAGTGGTGTGAGCGAATTGGAATTCGGCATGTATTTGAACTGCTAGAAGCGGTTTATGAAGACACCAAAGATGAGCGTTATAAAATCTGCCCATTGTTAAAAAAAGAGTATTTTAACTCGATAGGGACAGTATAATGCCTTAGATGATTGCTCTTCCCATACGTTTCATCCCGGTCAATCCACAATTCAGTAAGTAATTTTTTAAAACTGAACCTAAGAGCATCAGGTTTACTGAAAATTAAAACCAACACAATGAAAACAAGAATACTACCATTTGCAATTTTATTGTTGCTGACGATTTCATCTTCAGCGACCCTGGCTCAACCCGCTACTCTTGAAGTAGTGGTTACCAATATTAAAGAAATCAAGGGTTCCTTACGGGCGAGTTTATTTACCAATGAATCGATGTTTCTTAAAGAAGAATATCGTGGACAGGCTGTAAAGGTCACTGGGCAACTGATGACCATTTTGTTTGAGAACTTGCCAAAAGGAGATTATGCATTGAGCGTTATTCACGATGAGAATGACAACGAAGAATTGGATACTAACTTTATGGGAATTCCAAACGAAGGATTTGCCTTTGGTAATAATGCGCAGGGTACTTTTGGGCCACCATCTTTCGATAAAACGCTGGTTGAGATCAGCGAAGGCGTAACAAAACACTCGATTAGATTAAAGTACTATTAATTAATTGCTCTTTTGTCACTTTCAATGTTTCCCCTTTTGTTGACAAGTATCTTTGATTGCTTCTCTGTTTATTGAATTGCCGACTCGCCTGATTGATGCCTGTTTCAATTATGACTAAAATCATCCATCCGGTTGACCCACCTCATTAAAGTTTTCAGAGATAGGTTTAAATTTTGATTGATCAAAAACAAAACATCATGAAAAAATTAAAACAAATATTACTTTCTTTTTGTGCAGCCATTTTTTTAGCTGGTTGCGCTTCAACGGGAGTAACTACATCAACCCATCTTACCAACGTGGGTTTGTCAAATGCCAACTACAAGATACTGGCCACCAATGTACAGGGTAGTGCAACTACGGAAGGAGTCTTTGGATTTAGCGTGGGGGTTGGATTAGGAGCCTCGCAGTGGGCGTTAATTCCTCTCACTCCAGAGCGCACCATGTATAAAATCGCGATGGAAAATCTCTGGGCAAGCTTTGAGAAAAAAAATGGAAGTGCAAGCAATCGCACGTTAGCACTGGTGAATCTTAGATACGATTCAGAAAGCCTCAATACATTTTTATATACAAAATTGACTGTAGTAGTTGTGGCTGATGTAGTTGAGTTTGAATAGCGATTAGTAATAAGAACGGGTAGGCTTCGAAAGTTTTTTCAGTAGCAATATGAAATACGTTTTATCACTTATTATTCTTATTCATGGGCTTATTCATTTCATGGGCTTTATGAAGGCTTTTGGTGTGGGGAACATTACACAGATAACAAAAGAAATTGCCAGGCCTGTAGGAATTTTATGGTTGATGACGAGCATTTTATTTATAGTAGGGGCTATAATGTATCTGTTGCAAAAGGATTACTGGCCAATCGTGGTATTTATTTCAGTTGTCATTTCTCAGGTACTTATTATCATGGTTTGGCACGATGCAAAATTCGGAACCATCCTTAATGGTCTGCTCTTGGTAATTGCCATTATTGGGTGGTCCAGCCAAGTGTTTGAGTCAAAATTTCAAAGTGAAGTAAAAACGCATCTTGATAATTCACGGGATGTTCAAACTGATTTACTAACAGAAGTGGATATTGAGCCATTGCCTGATCCAGTGAAAAAATACATCAGATATTCCGGCTCACTTAATCAACCCAAGGTAAAAAACGTAAGGATTGTATTTGATGGTGAAATGCGGGGAAAGGAGAATGATTGGTTCGATTTTACTTCTTTGCAGTACAATTTCTTCACAGATCCATCCAGATTATTTTTTATGAAAGCGCGAATGTTTGGCGTCACTGTTCTGGGCTATCATAAGTACCAGAATGAAAGGGCAAGCATGAACATTAAATTGCTTGGATTGATTCCGGTTTCTCAGGCCTCTGGTCTTGAAATGAATAAAGCTGAAACTGTCACTTTTTTTAACGACATGTGCATGTTTATTCCGGCAGCATTAATTGACAAAAGGATAGAGTGGGAGCCAATTGATGCAAACTCGGTCAAAGCTACTTTGACAAACGGAAGTATTGCTATTTCGGCAATCCTCTATTTTAATCAAGAAGGGCAACTGATCAACTTTATATCAGATGATCGTTATGATGTGAACGAAATGAAGCAATATCGTTTCTCTACACCGCTTAGTAATTACAAATTAATCGGTGGAAGAAATCTATCGACCTATGGAGAAGGCATTTGGCATTATCCGGATGGGGAGTTTACCTATGGAAAATTTTACCTTAAAAACATTGAATACAATGTAAAGGTATTTGAGGGAGAATGAAATAGCTTATACTGTACGTAGTCTTAACCGAAATGCTCTTAGATGTGTTTGGTATTTTTTTATACCATCCAATAAAAACATGAAGATTGGACTGCAATTATAACACTAGAAATTATGCTTAATTATGCATCCTTTCCAATTTAGGAAAAGGATACCTCAGGAGCTTTACTCTACTGTAACCGACTTGGCCAGATTTCTTGGTTGATCCACGTTGCACCCTCTCAAAACAGCCATGTGGTAGGAGAGCAGTTGCAAAGGAATAACAGAAATAAAGGGCATTAAAGGCTCAAGTGTAGCGGGTATTTCTATCACATACTCCGACATTTGAGGAATCAAAGTATCTCCTTCTGTAATCACTGAAATGATCTTGCCTTTGCGTGCTTTCACTTCCTGAATATTGGATACGATTTTCTCGTAAGAACTGTCTTTGGTTGCGATAAAAACTACGGGCATCGCTTCATCAATCAATGCAATAGGACCGTGTTTCATTTCCGCTGCGGGATAGCCTTCTGCGTGGATGTAAGAAATCTCTTTAAGTTTTAACGCTCCCTCAAGGGCTACTGGGAAATTATATCCACGGCCTAAATAAAGAAAATTGGTTGCGTCTTTAAAGGTTTTTGCAATCTCCAGAATCTGGGGGTCGTGCGTCAATACTTTCTCTACTTTGCCTGGTAAATTTTCCATTTCTACCAATAGCTGCTGGTATTTTTGTTCTGTGATGGAGCCTTTCTTATGAGCAACGATTAACGCAATCATATACAACACAGTAAGCTGGGCTGTAAAGGCTTTTGTGCTGGCAACACCAATTTCAGGACCTGCGTGCGTATATGCGCCTGCATGTGTTGCGCGAGGAATAGAAGAACCCACTACGTTACAAACACCAAAAATGATTGCTCCTTTGGATTTTGCCAGTTCAATGGCAGCGAGTGTATCTGCTGTTTCTCCGGATTGAGAAATGGCAATTACTACATCCCCCTCCTTAATAATTGGGTTCCTGTATCTGAACTCAGAGGCGTACTCTACCTCAACGGGGATGCGGCACGTTTCTTCAAAGAAATACTCAGCAACCAAACCTGCGTGCCATGAAGTCCCACAGGCAACGATAACTACTCTGTCTGCATTTATCAAAGCGTTTACATACTCTCTCAATCCACCCAGAACTAATCGCCCGGTGGAGGAATCAAGTCTTCCTCGCATGCAGTCCATTATAGAGCGAGGTTGTTCAAAAATTTCTTTGAGCATGAAATGCTCATAACCTCCCTTTTCAATGGCCTCCAGCTCCATGTCAACAAACTGTACGTAAGGGGTTAATGGAAGATTGGATGTATCCTTAATTTCAAGTTTACCGTCCTTGATGATGGCAATTTCCTGATCGTTGAGATAAATTACCTCATTGGTATATTCAATGATTGGAGTAGCGTCTGATGCCATAAAAAACTCATCTTTCCCAACACCAATCACCAGCGGGCTTCCTTTTCTTGCAGCAATAAGTAAGGTAGGGTCATCCAATGACATTACTACTATGGCATAAGCTCCTATCACTTTTGTTAAAGCCAGGCGAACGGCTTCATCCAGCGAGCAGTTTTCATTTTCCTTGATGTCTTCAATGAAATGAATAAAAACCTCTGTGTCCGTATCACTCTGAAAGGTGTGCCCCTTGTTAATAAGATCTTGCTTAAGCGCACTATAATTCTCAATTATTCCGTTGTGGATAATGGCCAGCTTTTTAGTGGCTGAATAATGCGGATGCGCATTGCCATCATTGGGTTCACCGTGTGTTGCCCACCGGGTATGCCCCATTCCAATATGGCTTTCTAAATTTAATCCTTTGAGTGATTTTTCTAATTCAGATACTTTCCCCTTCTTTTTATAAACATTGAGGCCGCCATTCATGAGTGCAATTCCTGCACTGTCATAGCCACGGTACTCCAGTCTTTTTAAGCCTTTGATAATAACCTCTTGAGCTTGTCTATGCCCTATATAGGCAACAATTCCACACATATAAAATTATTTGGTTATCGCTGGTACAGTATAAAAAATCTTCAACTTGACATTGTCTTTGTTGAAAACTGTTCTATTTACAGATTTCCCGATTTGTGGAGCCGTTCCAACATTTTGCGGAGCAAATCCAACAAGGGCAAAATTGGTATATCTAAACTCAGGATCTTTTACCTTATACAAAGTTTGAAAGAAATCTGTTAGGTCAGCGGTATACCTTTTATTTTCCGCACTGTAGATGAGGTCAAAAAATGAACCCGTTATTAGTTGGTTGATCTTTTGACCTATTACATACCAACCATCTTCATCCGCAGTCATTGATGGATAGAGAGGAAAGGTTGCTTCGGTGTTAACGGCACTGTTGAAATTGACAAATTTATTGGAGGCATTCAGATACCGAAGCCTCAATGCTTTTGGCGGTGTGAAAGGAGTTGCGTCATCAACGTCAATAGATAGTTGTACGGAGTTGAAAACCAGATTAGGGATGGTGTCGGCAAACTCAAGAAACTTGTCAAAGTTGACTTTAGTGGTCACCGGATCACCAGATTGGTAATAGCGTGTTCCATCCAGCTCAACCTCGACACCCGGAGCGGGTAAGGATGCTAACGGAGTTCCCGTTCTATCCGCAGTAATTTTGCTGAACCCGATCAGTCCAGTGTTAAATAGGGAAAAATTGATTGTTTTTCTCACCATTTTCCCAGTAGTAGCATCGGGTTCATCATAGGTAAGTATCAGTCTGGATTTAGAAAACTTTGTTGAATCTATGTCTGGGTTAAACCCAACTACCTTTGTGTCAGTTGCTCCAGGCCGAATAACAAGCCCTTTAAAAATTCTCCTGAACCTACTAAGTGTAGTATAGTCAGAAGTTTTATTTTTCGCCATTACCAGCAGTTTGTTAGAGAATAACGAATTCAGCGGAATTTTTAAAGTATCAATTGTCTTATGATCCAACTTACCAGGGTTGTTTTTTAGATCATCATGCTTCTGATCATACCCCGATGGATCTATACTGTAAATGGTTGATCCTATTGGCGTTGGGTCGTAAGGAATATTTGAATTAAAGTAATAGGGTTGGTACCCAAGTACATCCTGGACTCTTGGAATTCCCTTTATTGGTGATGTAAAGTGGGGTATGCTGTCTAGAAGTTCATGTACTGTAAAAGTATTTGATGATGATACACCATCACCATATTGGTAAAAATCCGGGCTCAGCACTAAAAATCCAGAAACAAGTGTGGCAGACGAGGCGACATTAATGGTTGTATTAACGGGGCCAAATTGTGTATACGCTTCCGCTGTTATCTCTCCAAAGACATTATCCACATACCTGCCAACCAACAACCTCGGATTTGCAGCATGAGTTAGGTTATTATAAGTCAAGACGGAATCTATCCGCATCACAGATGACGTTACAGGCACCTCTTGATAAGCTACTTTAAACTTATCCGATGTGCTTTTAAAGCCGAGAAGGCTGGTTTCGTCCTCTTTACAAGAAATTAAGAAAATAAGAGCAAGGATCGTTGACCCCGCAAATCTACCCCACAAGTTCATTATATAAATTATAATACGATTCAGTGCAGTTATCGTCTTCTTCAATAGTTTCAATCTTTTTCTCCTTAATCTTTTTCATCAGCCCCTCCAATTTCTTGTTGTCACCCGCTACCGACACAATATCTGAGAACTGAGCCCCCAATTTAATGAAGCCTTCATAGTCTCCTGTTTTTAGATGACCAAGCATATTGTCTTCAATATCCATCATCTTCACTTTACCCATCAGGTCGCCTTTAAACTTGTGGCTAAAGCTATTGTTGTATATCGTAAATACGGTTTTGGTAAGCTTAAATAACGGATCGTTTTTATAAGTTGTTTTGAGGTACAAGGGAATAAAGCTGGTAATCCAGTCATTACAATGTACAATGTCAGGAGCCCACCCTAGTTTACGTACGGTTTCAATCACTCCTTTACAGAAGAAAATAGCCCTTTCGTCATTGTCTTCATAAAATTTGTTCTCCTTATCGTGGAAAACAGATTTTCTATGGAAATAATCTTCATTATCAATAAAATACACCTGAAGCTTTGCATTGGGTATGGAGGCCACCTTGATGATCAAAGGCTTTTCTTCGTCTCCTACAGCGATATTGATACCGGACAACCGTACTACTTCATGTAAACGGTTTTTTCTTTCGTTAATAAGGCCAAATCTTGGCACCAATATTCTTATCTCCATTCCTTTTTCTTGCATGGCCTGGGGGAGTTTCCGAACAAAATCAGAGACTTCACAAGTTTGAAGAAAAGGATTGATCTCACTGGCTACATAAAGAATACGAAGTTTTGACATATTTTTGAGTTTTTACGACAGAATGGAAAATCGAGCCACAAAAGTACGCAAATTTTGCCCCATATTCAACTTTTATAAAATCAAAGGCCTACCTTTGCGCCCCAATAAAATGGCTCTAAATGGAGATTTTCGAAGAAATTGAGCCTTTAAGGGCCTTTCTAAAAGGTAAGCGAGCTGCTTTAAAATCTATTGGACTAGTTCCCACAATGGGAGCCCTTCACAAGGGTCATTTAGCACTAATTCGTGCATCCAAGGCTCAAAATGAGGTAACCATTAGCTCAATTTACATCAACCCCACCCAATTCAATAATCAGGCAGATCTTGATAAATACCCTCGTATGCGTGAGGCCGATATCAAGTTATTAGAGACCGAAGGGTGTGACGTATTATTTGCCCCTTCAAATACCGAGATGTATTCAGGATATCAATCTTTGACTTTTGACTTTGGTACTCTTGATAAGGTGCTGGAAGGGAAGTTCAGACCTGGCCATTTCAGCGGGGTTGCATTGGTGGTGTCCAAGCTCTTCAATATCGTACAACCCGATAGGGCCTACTTTGGACAAAAGGATTATCAGCAGTTTCAGGTAATAAGGAGACTCAATGAAGAATTGAAATTTTCGATAGAACTTCACAGTGTTCCTATTGTAAGGGAGGAGTCAGGTTTGGCGCTTTCCTCTCGCAACCAACGTTTGAATGAACAGGATAAAAAAAACGCATTATTTCTTTACGATACTTTGAGCAATGCCAAAGTTCAGCTTTTGAAGGGAATGCCTTTTTCCGAGATCAAAACTGAAGCAGAGACCAGAGCTAAAAAAAAGGGAGAAGTGAAACTAGAATACTTCGAGCTGGCCAATAAAAATACTTTACAGGAATTGGAGGATGTCAATGACTTTAAAAATGGAATCCTCTTGATTGCAGCATTTGTAAGTGATGTTAGGTTAATCGATAACATGTTGTTAGTAGCAGAGTAATGAGGGTAGAGGTATTAAAATCAAAGATTCACAGGGCTAAGATAACCCAGGCCGAATTACATTATGTTGGCAGTATTACCATTGATGAAAAACTAATGGAGGAGGCTAACCTGGTTGAGGGTGAAAAAGTACAGGTGGTAAATGTAAACAATGGGGAGCGCCTTGAAACGTATGTGATAAGGGGAGAGCGGGACAGCGGAATCATCTGCTTAAACGGCCCGGCAGCACGTAAGGCTATGGTGGGCGATTTGGTTGTAATCATATCCTACGCTTCAATAGAATGGGGAGAGGCCAAATCATTTAAGCCATTTGTGGTATTTCCGGACGAGGACAATAGGCTTAACTGATTGGATGAATTCAAAACTTAAAAATATCCTCCAGTACATTGGCATGTTTGCATTAGCTGCAGGTTTGTTGTGGCTCTCCCTCAAAAGCATTCCCGATGTGGAAGGTGAAAGCAAGGCTGAGTTCCTTTGGGAAACCTGGGCGCGTTCCAACAAATGGTATTTGATTGCAATGGGTATTGTAGCCATGTTAAGTCATGTGTTGCGGGCCTACCGATGGAAAATGTTATTGGTTCCAACTGGAAATAAAGTAAGCCTTGGGAATAGCTTTCTCTCCCTGATGATTGGATACCTCGTTAATCTGGCTGTGCCTCGGGGCGGAGAAATTTCTCGCTGCTATAATTTGCTGAAGCTTGAAAAGACACCCGTTGAAATCTCTTTTGGAACAGTAGTAGCTGAGCGGGTGGTGGATGTACTCTGTTTAGTTATCCTTATTGGCATTTCTTTTATTGTGGAATGGGATAAGTTGATGACTTTCATCAATTCATTGCCTTTTGCTTCAGGTGGAGGTGGTATATATAAATGGTTAATCATAGGAGTAATTGCAATCGGAGGGGTAGTGGTTGCTGTCTATTTTTTTCGCAGAAATGAAAAAATTAAAAAAATTATAATTGGATTTAAAGAGGGACTACTTGCCGTTTTTAAACTTGAAAACAGCTTCAGCTTTATTGTTATTTCTATCCTTATTTGGTTGCTCTATTTTGTGATGAGTTACTTTGTAATCATTGCATTTCCTGAAACACGGGCGCTCGAGTTCAGTGCAGTATTAACCTTGTTTACTATGGGAGCCATTGCAATGGCGGCTCCCTTGCCTGGAGGGGCTGGCTCTTACCATACAATTGTTCCATTGGGATTGGTGATGCTCTATAACCTGCCGCAAGGCGAAGCCATTGCCTTTGTATTTATTTTTCATGCCTGGCAAACTTTCATCATGATTGTGGGAGGAGTATTATCTTTGATTATCAGCTACTGGATAGTACGATGGAGAAAATAGCAAACAAGATCAAAAGTTTAAGCCAAGGCAAAGCCCAGGTAGCAAAATGGCGTAGTCAGGGGCTAAAGATCGTTTTTACCAATGGGTGCTTTGATATTCTTCATCTAGGCCATGTTGATTACCTTGAAAAAGCAGCAGGTCTGGGAGATCGACTGATCATAGGTTTAAACACAGACGATTCGGTGAGCCGTTTTAAAGGGTCGGAAAGGCCCATACAGGATCAAAACTCCCGGGCGAGGATTTTATCCTCACTTCAGTTTGTGGATATGGTGGTTTTATTTAATGAAGACACACCTTTGGAATTGATTTCTAACCTGATTCCTGATATTCTTGTAAAAGGGAGTGACTATTTGGCAGAAAATATCGTTGGCGCGGAAGTTGTGAAAAAGCACGGAGGAGAAGTAAAAACCATTGACTTTGTATCTGGATATTCAACTTCCCGTATAATAGAGAAGATTAAAAAAGTAATTAAATAAGATTATGATTATATACTATGTCATCATAGGGTTTTTTATGTTGTTGAGTTGGATTGTCAGTTCCAGACTCAAAAATAAATTCAAAAAGTATTCTCAAATACAACTGGCCAAAGATTTGACAGGTGCTGATGTAGCCCGTCTCATGTTGGCCGACAATGGGATTCATGATGTGAAGGTGACCAGCGTGAGTGGTGAGCTTACGGATCACTATAACCCAACCAACAAAACAGTGAACCTGAGTGAGGCCGTATACATGGGCAGAAATGCAGCTGCTACAGCAGTAGCCGCACACGAATGTGGACACGCAGTGCAGCACGCGACAGCTTACAGCATGCTTGGATTTAGATCTGCCATGGTACCGATTCAAAATATCAGTGGCACGATTCAACAAATTGTGATGATTGCCCTGTTTGTTGGAGGTGCATTTGTTTACAATGCGCTTCCTACTGCTATTTTATTGATAGTAGGCTGTAATCTTGTCTTCACTGCATTTGCTTTTGTTACCCTTCCTGTAGAGTATGATGCCAGTAAAAGGGCATTGGCATGGATTGAGCAGCGAGGTATTGTTAACCCTAGTGAGCATGCTATGGCCAAGGATGCACTTAATACCGCAGCGCAAACTTACTTGGTAGCTGCCATAGGAGCCCTTGCCAGTTTACTTTTCTGGGTAATGATGTTTTTGGGAGGAAGCAGGGATTAATTGCTAAGTTAAAATCATTTAAATTGCAGGCCTGAGGTAAAACTCAGGCCTGTTTTGTTTTGTTAAGGTTTTAAATCCGAACCAATGAATTTTGAGTTGACCGAAGAGCAAATTGCCGTAAGGGATGCAGCCCGGGAATTTGCAAATACAGAGTTACTGCCAGGAGTAATAGAAAGAGATTCTGAAGCTAAGTTCCCAGCTGAGCAAATAAAGAAGATGGGTGAGCTAGGATTTATGGGGATGATGGTGGCTCCAAAGTATAACGGAGGAGGCATGGATAGTATATCCTATGTTTTGGCAATGGAGGAAATCTCAAAAATAGATGCCTCTGCTTCTGTTTGTATGTCTGTAAATAATTCTTTGGTTTGTTGGGGGCTGGAACAATTTGGTTCTGAAGAGCAAAAAGAAAAGTATTTAAAGAAGCTGGCCACGGGAGAAAAAATTGGTGCCTTTTGTTTGTCAGAGCCAGAGGCTGGCTCTGATGCCACAAGCCAGAGGACAACGGCAGAAGATAAAGGTGATTATTATTTGCTGAACGGAACCAAGAATTGGATCACCAATGGAAATAGCGCTAGCGTTTATATCATCATCGCCCAAACAGATGCTTCAAAAAAACATAAAGGAATTAACGCTTTGATTGTAGAGCGCGACATGGAGGGTTTCGTTGTAGGTAAGAAAGAGGACAAGATGGGAATTCGTGGGTCAGACACACATTCACTGATGTTCACTGATGTAAAGGTGCCAAAAGCGAACAGGATAGGCGAGGATGGTTTTGGATTTACATTTGCGATGACAACCTTAAATGGCGGTAGAATTGGTATTGCATCACAAGCATTGGGTATTGCATCAGGCGCCTATGAATTGGCATTAAAATATTCGAAAGAGCGCAAGGCATTTAACAAGCACCTTTCGGAGCATCAGGCCATTCAATTTAAACTGGCCGATATGGCTACCAAAATTGATGCAGCAAGGCTGTTGATTTGGCAGGCCGCATTTTTAAAAGATCAAAAAAAGAATTTTGTGAAAGCTGCTGCAATGGCAAAATTATTTGCCTCATCAATGGCTCAGGAAGTAACCAGTGAGGCTGTGCAAATACACGGTGGATACGGGTATGTAAAAGAGTACCATGTAGAAAGGTTGATGCGTGATGCGAAAATCACACAGATCTATGAAGGAACTTCAGAGATTCAGCGCATGGTAATTTCCAGAGAGCTTTTGAGGTAATTATTTACTGGCCTCGATGGCTTGATTCCAGTCGTATACTTTTTCGGAAATCTCGATTAAGAGATTAGGTTCTTTTTCAAGCGCGTTACCAATAACAATCATGTCTGCCCCGGCCTCTAAGGCATTTAGGGCTTTGCGGGGAGTATTTATTCCACCCCCAACTACCAATGGTGTTTTTATAGACTTTCGGATAGCGGAGATCATTCTGGAGCTTATTTCTTTTTCCGCCCCACTGCCAGCATCTAAGTACATCAACTTTAAGCCCAGCATTTCGCCTGCTAGGGCTGTGCAAGCGGCAAGTGAATACTTGTCGTCAGGTATAGGGGTTGTGTTGCTGATGTAAGCTACCGAAGTGGTCTTTCCTGAATTGATCAGCAAATATCCGGTAGGGATAATCTCGAGATTGGCATTCTTCAAAATCGGTGCGGCTATCACATGTTGCCCGATTAAAAGATCAGGGTTTCTGCCAGAGATAAGTGACAAGAATAAAATAGCATCTGCTCCAGGATCAATTTGAATGGAACTTCCAGGAAAAATGAGCACAGGGATAGTAACGGATTCTTTAATGTGAGCGATAACTTCTGACAGGTTGGTGGAGGTGACCAGGCTGCCCCCCACCAAAAAATAATCTACACAATTTTCGTTTGCTAAATTGATGAGGTGCCTCAGTTTACTGCTGTCCTCGATTTTATCAGGATCAATTAAAACAGCAATTGACTTTTTTCCAAGCTTGCTTTTTTCTGTCAGTGATTCAAGAATCTTCATCCGTAGCCTTTCTGCTATGTAAATATTCTGAAAGCTTTTCTTTAGCAAACTCGAGCAAAACCATTGTTGCCTGAGTAACTAATATGTCTCCAACCTGAGAAAGCATGTTTGGCGAAGAGGATTCATTGCTTTCCTCCATCTCGTCATCACGCTCATGCTTCTGTTGTTTTGATTTCTTTTTTTTAGATTTTGATGCCGTGAACTGAGTAACAGCAAAATAAGTCAAGGCTAAAGCACCACCAATAAACAGGGCATTGGTTACTACCTTCTCTGTACGTTTAGAAATGGACTTAATCTCGTTTTCGAGTTCTCTTTTGTACATGGCTGAAGCTTTCTTCAGCTTTTGCTTTTCAAGATCAGATTTCTCCAGATTCATACTATTTACTCCTCGTTCTTATTGATCAAATCAGAAAAATATTTTTCGAAAATTTTGTTTAATGGCCTTCTGAAAGCCAACAAAAGCAAAAATATAACAAGGTATAAGCCTGAAATGATGAGATACCCTTCAAAAGAATTAGTGAATAGCGTATTGAGGTACTCTGCGACCCCAATGCTAAAAAAAACAAGAAATAGGAAAGCGAAGAAAATAATTGAAATCTGTGCCAGGCCTTTGGAGAGTGTTTTGGCTATATCTTCTTTTATCTCAATTTTAAGAAGCTTAACGCGCGTCTCCACATACCCCGTAACATTACTGGCGAGATTGTCAATTCTTAAGAATTTTAATATTGTGTCTTTGATTCCTTCCATATTTCAAAGGGCAATATAGCAATTTAAGGACTTTCTTGATTAGTTATTCTTTTTGTATAGCTGCCGCAAAGAAGATTTTTGTCCCCGGCAGTCTTTGAATGCTGCCAATAGATTTTAGTTCAATACTTTATAAAAGTAGATGAGCAGAAATGGAATAACGAAGAATATTAAAAGAATATAAAGAAACCCGACCAATCTGTATTTTCTGGTGAGTTTGCCCAATCCCAGGGAAAGTGCCAATGGTATCTCTCTTAAAACGGGGACAAACAAGAACATGACAACGCCAAAGAGATTAATCAAAAAGTGTGTAATGGCAATATCAATGGCCATGTTGGAGTTAAAAATGGCGGCTATGAATGCGGTGATGGTTGTGCCAATGTTGGCTCCTAATATGAATGGTGCCGCATTCTTTAAATTGACAGCTCCTTTCGCAACTAATGGAACAACCAACGAGGTGGTAATGGTGCTGGATCGAATGATGGCAGTAGTGAGAAGTCCCCATCCGAAAGATTTGAATCGTTTTTCAAAGAAGAATTTTTGAACATTATTCTCTGAGTCAAAACCCAGTAAATCGGTGAGTACTTTTCTGAAAAAGAGCACCGATCCAAATAATAGCCCGAGCGAAAGGGCCATCAGGATAAATCCATTGCTTATGTATCCCATTAAAAACCGAACCAAAAGAAAGGATTTTGTGCCTAACCCGGAAAACTCTTGTACGCCAGAAGATGGGACTTCGCTGAAGAATGAGATGGCAATGAGATGGGATAAGCCGGACAAAAACCCAAAGTAATATTCAAAAGGGAAGAGAATGCTAACGGTAAGAATGTTAAAAAAATCGTGATAGGTACCTGCCGACACGGCCCTTCTAAATTCATTTCTTCTGGCTATAAACCCTAATGAAATCAATGTGCTGGTGATGGTTGTCCCAACATTGGCACCCATCACCATGGGAACAGCACTCTCCGGGGTAATAGCACCGGACGCGACAAGTGCTACCACCATTGATGTGGTGGCAGAACTACTTTGAATGATTGCTGTAACGAGAAGCCCAACGAATAATGCAATGAAAGGGTTTGATGTAGCGATTAGTATTGCTTCAACAGTCGTCTTACCCAGTTGATTAAGGGAAGAGATCATGAGATCTAAGGCAAATAGAAAAACAATAAGAGCAAGAAGGATGTAACCTGTATTCCTCAGGTAAACGCTCCATTTTGCAGATGCTGATATTTTATATTCCTCTTCTTGCGACATGCCAGGTAAAGTTAATCAAGCATATAACCAGGCACATAGGTTGGGGAAGCGAGGTTAATGCATTAATTCCTGTACGGCCATCCAGGCCATCAGCCCAGGAGCAATTTTTAATGCTTCTTCATCAATGTCAAAAGTAGGGGTATGGACATAAGAAGTTATTCCTTTGGCCTCGTTTCTAGTGCCCAACCGGTAAAAAGAAGCGGGTATCTGCTGTGAGTAATAAGAAAAATCTTCTGCCCCCAGAGTAATGTCAATATCCACTACATTCTCCTCTCCCACATATTGAGCTGCAGCGGCCCTAATCCTTCGGGTTAACGCTGGGTTATTCTCCAGATAAGGATAACCATGCGATATTTCCACTTCACACCGCCCGCCCATTCCTTCAGCAATACTTTCTGCCATTTTCCTAATTTTGGATAAGGCAGATGCTCTCCATTCTTCATTCATTGCCCTGAAAGTACCTGCTATCTTTACTTCATTAGGAATAATGTTAGTTGCCCCTTTGCCTACAATGTTCCCAAATGTGAGCACAGTCGGTTGTTTGGGGCTGGCATTTCTACTTATGATTTGTTGTAATGCGATGATGATGTGAGAAGCGATAACGATAGGGTCAATGGTTAATTCGGGTGTTGCCCCGTGCCCACCTTTTCCGATAACAGTAAGGTAGATTTCGTCACAGCTGGCCATATACATTCCTTCCCTGAATCCAATTTTGCCTACAGGAATAAGCGGCATTACGTGTTGTCCTATGATGTGGGAAGGGTTTGGGTTTTCTAAAACACCCTCTTTGATCATCAATGAAGCTCCTCCCGGGTTTTTTTCTTCTCCTGGTTGAAAAATTAGTTTTATCGTTCCTTCAAATTGCTCTTTTAATTCGAATAAAACCCTGGATGCGGTTAGCAATGATGAGGTGTGCACATCATGTCCGCATGCATGCATCACTCCGGGTACAGTTGACTTGTAATCGACCTCGTTGGTTTCCTGAATGGGAAGGGCGTCCATATCTGCCCTCAGGGCAAGGGTTTTTTTAGAAGGATTTTTCCCTTCTACCAATGCAACAACTCCTGTTTCGGCAATACCTTCTATTGGAGATAAACCGTATTCAGTTAATTTTTTAGCAACAAACTTAGCCGTATTGAATTCCTTGTAAGAGAGTTCAGGGTGGGCATGCAAATGCCTTCTGATGGCTATGGTGTCACCAAAATATGTTTCAGAAAGTTGTTTGATGGAATCGAGTAAAGGCATCTGTCAAGTTACGTCAAAATATTTAACTCGGAAAAATGTAGTAACTGTCTACTTGATCAGGATCTTTTCGGGAACGAGGATGGCGTTGGAGAAATAATCCCTCAAAAGGATCAAATCCTTTTGCGCCTCTAACTTTGTAAAATACTTACCTACTGTTACTCTGAATTTTGGTTGGGTGTACTGAATGTCAGCTTCGAGCTCATCTCCTATGGCCTTTACCATTTTTGCTTTTGCGCCAAGGGCCTCTTCTCTTTTGGGTCCCGAATATATCTGGATGGTGAAGCCATCAACGAATCTCCTGAGTTGGTTGAGCTTGTCAAGGCTGTCCAACACCATATCCACTTTGGCATTGACAGTGTTGGTGGCCGCAAGGATCTGTTTTTGCTCAACAGGATCAGACTGCGTCTCAATAGAATCACTGTCATCTGCTTCATAAGCCGGGCGCACCAAAGTGAGATCTTCTGTATAGGTATCGTTTGACGAATTAATGCCTGACTGCTGGGCAACACATGAAACCTGTAGGATCAACAAGGTCAGGCTGAGATTTAGCGTATATTTTTTCATACCAATAAATAACTTACGTGGTATCATCTCTATTGTTCTATCACTATACATTTTCCATTCTTCACATCGTCCTCCACTTTTTTGAACTTCACATCTTTTAATACTTTTCCATCTGTGTACTGAACGCTCACCTTGTCGTTTCTGCCCGCAATTTTCTCGGATTTTACAGGTTGTATTTTTTCTTCGACAGCCCGTTCACCACCCTGAGGCTGAGCATGTTGGTGCCCACCCCCCTGAAGCAAAGATCGTGATTCATCCTTTTGTTCCTTAAGCCTTTCTCTCCTTTGAGATCTGGCTTCCTGCACTTGTTCCGGCTCTCGTACCGGAATATCAGCCTTTATCAAAAACGAAATTGTTTCTTCATTTACCTTAGCAATAAAGCGTTTGAAGGCCTCAAATCCTTCAAACTTATAAATAAGGAGCGGATCTTTTTGCTCGTATACAGCATTCTGCACAGACTGTTTTAAGTCATCCATGTCACGGAGATGCTCTTTCCATTGTTGGTCAATGATTGCCAGGGTGATCATTTTTTCCATGGCATGAATCAACTCTGCGTTTTTAGTCTCCACACATTTTTTCAAATCCGCAGCCACTCCAATTTGTTTTACGCCATCAGTAAAGGGGACTAAAATATTTTCAATAGTGGCTCCTCTGGTTTTGTTGATCTCTGTAATAACAGGTAGCGCCTTTTCGGCCACTCCTTTATTTTTTTGGTTGTAGTGTTTTAATGCTTCATCATAAAGCTTCTCTGCCAATTGGGTGATGTCGCTCTTCTTAAATTCTTCTTCATTGACTGTAAAATCAAATCCCAATAGGCTGACCACATTGAGCTTAAAATCACTCAGACTATCCCCTGCTTTTCCATTGGCCACTATATCTTCACAGGTGTCATAAAGCATGGTAAGAATATCCAACTTCAAACGCTCACCAAATAATGCATTCTTTCTTCGTTTGTAGATTACCTCGCGCTGTGAGTTCATCACGTTGTCATACTCCAGCAAGCGTTTGCGTATTCCAAAGTTATTTTCCTCTACTTTTTTCTGAGCACGTTCTATTGAGTTGGTCACCATAGAGTGAGAAATTACTTCTCCCTCTTTTAGGCCTAATTTATCCATGATACGGGCTATGCGCTCAGGCATAAATAATCGCATCAGGTTATCCTCAAGCGAAACATAAAATCTGGATGACCCCGGGTCTCCTTGGCGGCCAGCCCTACCTCTAAGCTGCCTGTCTACTCTTCTGGATTCGTGGCGCTCTGTACCAAGTATGGCCAATCCCCCGGCAGCTTTGGATTCAGGAGCCAGTTTAATGTCAGTTCCACGACCCGCCATGTTAGTGGCAATGGTCACACTACCTGGTTTTCCCGCTTCAGCGACTACCTCTGCTTCCTTTTGATGCTGCTTTGCATTAAGAACCTGGTGTTTGATCTTCTTCAATTGAAGCATTCTGCTTATTAATTCAGAAATTTCGACAGACGTAGTACCTACAAGTACAGGTCTTCCTGCTTCTGTAAGGTTTACGATCTCATCTACGACTGCATTAAACTTTTCTCTTACGGTTTTAAATACCATATCATCCATATCATTCCTGATGATAGGTTTGTTGGTAGGAATAACCACCACATCGAGTTTATAAATATCCCAAAGCTCTCCCGCTTCTGTTTCTGCAGTACCTGTCATACCCGCAAGCTTGTGGTACATTCTAAAGTAGTTCTGCAACGTGATGGTGGCATAGGTTTGAGTGGCGTCCTCCACCTTCACATTTTCTTTTGCTTCGATCGCCTGATGCAAGCCATCAGAGTATCTTCTTCCATCTAAAACCCTGCCTGTTTGCTCATCTACAATTTTAACTTTGCCATCCACGATAATGTATTCGGTATCCCTCTCGAATAGTGTATAAGCTTTGAGCAATTGGTTGATGCTGTGAATGCGCTGGGCTTTGGCGGTATAATCTCTTATTAATTCTTCTTTTTTCTGAAAACGTTCTTCGTTGGTGAGCCCTTCATCTTTTTCAATTTTATCCAGCTCAAGGCCAATTTCAGGGAGAATAAAAAACTTTGGATCCTCACCTTCACCTGTAATCAGGTCAAGTCCATTGTCAGTAAGATCGATGGTGTTATCTTTTTCATCGATGGTGAAGAAGAGGGGTTTATCAGCCTCAGGCATCATCTTCTTATTGTCCTGGAGGTAGAAATTTTCAGTTTTTTGAAGAATATTTCTGATGCCTGTTTCGCTAAGAAATTTGATGACAGGCTTATGTTTTGGCATACCGCGAAATGAACGGAATAAAGCCAGTCCGCCATCTTTTTCATTACCTTCTGCAATGGCCTTTTTCGCTTCATTTAATAGTTGATTAACTAATTTTTTCTGAGCTTCTACAATTTTGTGAATACGAGGTTTCAAATCATAGAATTCGTGTTCATCCCCTTTAGGGATAGGGCCAGAAATGATTAAGGGTGTTCTTGCTTCATCCACCAGCACACTATCCACCTCATCCACCATGGCATAGTGATGACCTCTTCGCTGCACAAGCTCTTCCGGGTCACGGGCCATATTATCACGCAGGTAATCAAAACCAAATTCATTATTGGTTCCATAAGTAATATCCGCTTCGTAGGCCTTCCTCCTTTCAGTGGAGTTGGGTTGATGTTTATCAATACAATCAACTGTAAGCCCGTGGAACTGAAACAATGGAGCCATCCATTCACTGTCGCGCTGGGCCAGGTAATTATTTACGGTTACAATATGCACTCCTCTTCTGGCAAGTGCATTCAAGAAGGTAGGGAAGGTAGCCACCAAGGTTTTTCCTTCACCGGTAGCCATCTCAGCAATTTTTCCCTGGTGAAGTACGATGCCCCCAATAATTTGAACATCGTAATGCAACATGTCCCATTTGATGACATTTCCTGCGGCCAACCATTGATTTTTCCAGATTGCTTTCTCTCCTACGATTTTAACATTTTCATGTGTGGCAGCCATTACCCGGTCAAAGTCCTGGGCAGTAACTTCCAGTTCCTCGTTTTCCTTAAAGCGCCTGGCCGTTTCTTTTACGATAGCAAATGCCTGGGGAAGTGCATCCAATAAAATGACTTCCAACTCAGTATTTCTTTCCTTTTCAATTCGATCAATGTCAGCGAAAATGGATTCTTTTTCGTTGAGGTCAAGTTCTGGGTGATCGGTTATTCGCTGGTGTAGTTCAGCAAGCTTGTCGTCAATGTGTTTTAACCTTTGATCAATATGAGATTGGATCTCGTTGGTCTTGCCGCGCAGTTCATCATTTGAAATAGAAAGTAATTTTTCACCTTCTGCCTTGGTGAGCTCTACCAGCGGCATGGTACTTTTGACGTCTTTTTGCGATTTTGAGCCTAAGATCTTTGCAATAAATTTCAGCATAGAAAAAATGATATATAAACATTCCCGGACGGAGCAGGCATTAGAAGAGCCATTTTGCCATCAAAAGGAGTGCAAAGTTAAGGATTTCAGAGGTGCAATTATAGTTCCAAGTCCCCTTCAAATACCATTTTGGCAGGTCCAATAAGGAAAACATCGACAAAAGTGGCGGAGATGTTGCCGTTGGCTGCCAAACCGGTATCTGGTGTGTCTGCCCTGAATTCTACAACTAAATTGCCGCCTTTTACTCTTACCATAATAGGGGATGAATAGCCAGCAAGTGAGGCTGCAATGGCTGCGGCTGTTACGCCTGTGCCACAAGAGAGCGTTTCATCCTCTACGCCACGTTCATAGGTTCTTACCGCTATGGTATTGTCAGGGAGTAACTCGACAAAGTTAGCATTGGTGCCTTGTGGCTTAAAAACATCGCTGTTTCTGACTTTTCGGCCCATTTCCAGCACATTTAGTTGATCCAATTGCTTGACAAACCTGACATAATGGGGGGAGCCGGTATCAATAAAATAGGCATCGTTCAATTTTTTGATGCCCCTGACATCACTCATTTTTAAACGAACAGTTTGATCCTTTAAAATGGAGGCCTGATGCATCCCATCAAAAGCATTAAAAGAGGTGTTTTTATCAATAATGCCCAATGAGGATGCGAATTCCACTGCAGATCGGCAGCCATTACCACATAGGCTTTGAGAGCCATCACTGTTGTAGTAGACCATATTAAAATCTGCCTCATCTGAATTTTCAATCAGAATAAGGCCATCGGATCCAACGCCAAACCTTCGATCGCATATTTTTTTGATTTCATCCTCAGTAAAAGACCTGTTTGCAGAACGGTTGTCGATTAAAACGAAATCATTGCCTGTAGCTTGATATTTATGAAAGTGAATTCGCATACTAAGGCTTACTTCACTTCTTCGTAGTCTACGTATTCGCCACCTTTGATGTCAGAATTATTCTTACTTTTCGGGGATGTGCCGTTTACATTTACATTACTACCTGGAGGCCGATAGTGAGTTCGTCTTTGGGAAGAAGTCATACCCAAACCAAAAAACAACCTACCAAATTTTGTCAGCACATAAATTGTAATCGCTATAATTAATAAGAGTTTCAGCATTTTCTCTTCTTCTGTATGGTGTTAGAACTGATAATCAAAGGTAATGGTTTCAGGGGAAAAAGTGTTTTTTCGCTAAAACCTTATAATTTGGCTTTGGCTTACTGTTGAAAATGTGCAAATAACATTGAATGACACTGCTAGTCCCGTAAAATCTGTGCCTGCTAAATGGGTTTGGTGGGCTTGGCCATTGCTACTTACATTTTTGGTTTCAATTTCTTATGGCTCTTATTACCTAAGAAATTTTACTGATTCGGTGCTGTTGTATTTGCCTACTCCCTTTGCAATTATCTTGTTGTATTGGTATGGGCCAAGAATGCTTCCCATTATTTTTATCAACGAGATCATTACGCTTCTCCTTTGGGGCGCGTCAGGTAGTTGGATAAGAATTGTTTTGCTTGCTACCCATGCACCCGTGATGACATATGCTTCATGGTTTTTTTATAAACGCACCAACAAGGAGGGTCTAAACGATTTACTGAGCTCAACAGACTCCTTTATTCGATTTGTGCTTTTGGGTGTTTTTGTTCCTTTACTGATCAACTCCCTGTTTACCTACCACTATTCGTTTCTTAACCACGATTTGTATAAAGTATCCCTAATCTTTCTTGCTGACTTTCTCACGATTATTACAATAGCAACACCTTTGCTTTATTTTCTAGCTCCCAGAGAAAACAGATTTAGTCTCACTATAGCCAAACCGTTTGCAACAACTACTCTAAAGCAACGTACCCCCAGGGCCATTCAGTTTTGGCTAATTGTGATTGGGTTTGTGGCCATGATTTTTTTCGTGAATTTTGATCCTTATTGGTATATCTATGGGGTGGTCTCCATTATAGTAGCCATTCAAAGGGGCTTTGCAACGGTTATTTTGATTAACTGTATCATTTTTGTTCTTAATTACATTCTTCCGGTACTTGACTTCGCAGATATTTTTCTTGCTTCAGAAGGCTCAACGCAATCTGTAAGTGTGCATTTAGGAATGTTGGCCATGATTATTTCATCTTCATTGATCGGCAGGGTAATATCAGATCTATGGAATGTTGAGTATCAACTGACGCAACAAAAAAAGGAATTGGAGAATGCCAATAGTCAACTAACCAAAACCAATTCAGAACTTGATCGATTTGTGTATAGTTTGTCGCACGATATTAGCGCACCACTCAAATCAATTAAAGGGTTGGTAAACTTAAGTAGGATTGAGAGCTCTCCGGAACAGAGCACGCTTTATTTATCGAAGATTGATACAAGTATCAATAAACTTGAATCATTTATCGCAGAGGTCATTGATTACTCGAGAACGAACCGCAAGGAAATACGCACCGAGAAAATTCATCTTGAAACGGTGGCAAAGGAATTGATTGAAGACTTTAAATACCTTGAAAATTTTAAAAGAATTGAGTTCAAGTATGATTTTGTTGTTGAGCACGTGGTTACCGATAAGTTTCTATTAAAGGTTATTCTGAGCAACTTGATCTCCAATGCCATCAAGTATCAAAAGGTAAATCCTGAACACATGCCTTTTATTAGTTTGTCTTCCAGTAAAGAGGGTGGGCTTACTAAGATTATAATTGAGGACAATGGTGAGGGAATTGCGCCTCAATTTCAGGAAAGAATATTTGAAATGTTTTATAGGGGTTCAAACAATTCAACAGGTTCCGGCCTCGGCCTGTATATCTTAAAAGAGGCCATTGAGAAACTTAATGGAAAAATAGAAATGAATTCAGAGTTGGGACAAGGATCCTCTTTCATCATTTCTATCTCATCATCTGCTCAAGTATAGGTTTCTTTCAGCATAGATGCCCAGGAAGTAATCATCAAGTAAATCATCGATAAAGTAAATGGATTCGCCTGTTGATTTCATTTCGGGGCCCAGTTCTTTATTTACATCGGGGAATTTATTGAAAGAGAATACTGGAACCTTGATAGCATAACCGTTCTTAGTAGGTTTGAAATCAAAGTCGGTTACTTTCTTCTCACCCAGCATGATTTTGGTGGCGTAGTTTACATAAGGCTCATCATATGCCTTGCAAATAAATGGAACCGTTCTTGAAGCTCGTGGATTGGCTTCGATTACATACACCTTGTCGTCTTTGATAGCATATTGTATGTTGATAAGACCAACTGTTTTAAGTGCAACCGCAATTTTTTGGGTATAGTTTTCAATTTGCTTAATAACAAAGTCTCCAAGATTATAGGGAGGTAAAACAGCATAAGAGTCTCCTGAGTGGATCCCGGCAGGCTCTATGTGCTGCATAATACCAATGATGTATACATTCTCTCCATCGCACAAGGCATCAGCTTCAGCTTCTATGGCTCCGTCAAGAAAGTGATCGAGCAATACTTTATTTTCAGGAAGGTGTTTCCAAATATCAATAATGTGATTCTCTAATTCTTTTTCGTTGATCACAATCTTCATACTTTGGCCACCCAACACATAAGAAGGCCGCACTAAAAGAGGGAATCCAATTCCTTTTGAAACCTCCAATGCTTCATCCGCATCTGTGGCAACCCCAAATGGAGGATAGGGAATGTCCATTTCTTTCAATAAGGTAGAGAAACTTCCACGGTCTTCTGCTAAATCCAATGCCTCATAGGAAGTACCCATTATCTTAATCCCGTATTTGCTGAGTTTTTCTGCAAGTTTTAAGGCTGTTTGCCCACCCAACTGTACGATTACTCCTTCAGGCTTTTCATGCTCAATGATGTCGTAGATGTGCTCCCAAAAAACAGGTTCGAAGTACAATTTGTCGGCAATATCAAAATCGGTAGAAACAGTTTCAGGATTACAATTGATCATGATGGTTTCATAACCGCACTCTTTGGCAGCCAATACCCCATGTACACACGAATAGTCGAACTCTATGCCTTGTCCAATCCGATTGGGGCCAGACCCTAATACAATTACTTTTTTTCTATCCGATGAAACGGATTCATTCTCTTCACCGAAGGAAGAGTAGTAATAAGGAGTTTGTGCTTCAAACTCTGCGGCACAAGTATCAACGAGTTTATACACCCGATTGATGTTCATTTCCTTGCGCTTCTTATGCACTTCACTTTCCAAACATTTGAGCAAATGAGCGATCTGTCTGTCAGCATATCCTTTCTCTTTTGCAGTACGCATGAGTGAAACAGGAAGGGTGTCAATCTCATACTTCCCAATTTCTTTTTCCAACTCAATCAGTTCCTCAATTTGCAGTAAAAACCACTTATCAATTTTGGTGAGTGACAAAATGGTTTTCATCGAGATGCCTAACTTCATCGCATCATAGATATGAAACAGTCTGTTCCAACTGGGGTTTTCCAGACTATAAAGCAGCTCGTCTTGTTTGGTTAGTTCTTTGCCATCTGCCCCCAGGCCGTTTCTTCTTATTTCAAGTGATTGACATGCCTTTTGAAGTGCCTCCTGAAAGTTGCGGCCGATACCCATCACTTCTCCCACGGATTTCATCTGTAAGCCCAACCTTCTATCTGTTCCTGGAAACTTATCAAAATTCCATCGCGGTATTTTTACAATTACATAGTCAAGGGTAGGCTCAAAGTAGGCAGTAGTGTTTCCTGTAATGGCGTTGCTAAGTTCGTCAAGGTTGTAACCAATGGCGAGTTTGGCAGCAATTTTAGCAATGGGATATCCGGTAGCTTTAGAAGCTAATGCTGATGAACGTGAAACCCTTGGATTGATTTCAATGCCAATAATGTCGTCCGTATCTGGATTAACAGAGAACTGCACATTACAACCACCGGCAAATTGTCCAATGCCATTCATCATTTTGATGGCCAGATCCCGCATATTTTGATACACGGTGTCAGGAAGTGTCATGGCCGGGGCAACAGTAATACTATCTCCGGTATGGATGCCCATCGGGTCGAAATTTTCAATTGAGCATATGATAATAATATTGCCAGACCCATCTCTGAGCAATTCTAGCTCATATTCTTTCCATCCCATTATACTTTGCTCCACCAATACTTCATGTATGGGGGAAGCATGGAGGCCACGGTTCAGTGCAGCATCAAAATCTTCGGCTCTCTTTACAAAGCCTCCGCCAGAGCCACCCAATGTATAAGAGGGTCGAATAACCAATGGGAATCCAATTTCTTGTGCAATTTCTTTTCCTTCAAGGAACGAGGTGGCGGTAGCGCCTTCGCATACACCCACACCCAATTCTTTCATTTTCAGACGAAATTTCTCTCTGTCCTCTGTAGTTTCAATGGCTTTAATATCAACACCAATGATTTTAACGCCATAATGCTCCCAAATACCTGCATTCTCACAATCGATGCAAAGGTTGAGGGCCGTTTGGCCACCCATGGTGGGGAGCACTGCATCGATATGATGTTTTTCAAGAATCTCTTTAATATATTTTTTCTCCAGTGGCTTTAGATACACATGATCTGCAGTCACCTTATCTGTCATAATGGTGGCTGGATTGGAGTTGATGAGAATTACCTCAATGCCTTCTTCCCTTAACGACCTGGAGGCCTGGGATCCGGCATAATCAAATTCACAAGCTTGACCAATAATAATGGGGCCGCTCCCAATTATGAGTACGGACCGAATACTTCTATCTCTTGGCATTGTGGGGGAGGATTAGATAAATCGGATGCAAAAATAATGATGATTTGCAGGATATTGGGGTCAATCCGAATAAAATCTCTGAAATTTTAAAAACTAATTATTGCCTCCTTGATTTTACTCAAATGAGGTTTCTGGCTTTTAATTCCAGGTACTTATTAATGGTGTTGACGGTGAGATTTTCTGGAGGAGTAAGGAGTGCCTGGACACCATGCCTCAATAATTCTTTTACGATGAGTTTTTTTTCCAGATAGAGTCTTTCGGCAATGGTTTTGTGATAAATCTCTTTAAGGCCATTCGCATTTCTGGATGTAATCTCGCTCAATTCTGTATTCTCAAAGAAGATAACAACCACCAAGTGCTGCCGAGCCAGGCTGATGATGTACGGCAGTTGGCGCTGTAGCGCAAAGACAGTTTCAAAATTTGTGAAAAGTAAAAGCAGACTTCGCTGCGAAATTTTTCTTTTAATGATGGTGTGAAGATGGGAGTAGTCCGACTCAACGTAAGCTGTTTTCTGATTGTACAAGCTTTCAAGAATATTGTTCATCTGATTGCTGAGACGATTGGCGGGCAAGATGGTATTTACCTTGTCCTGAAAAGTAACAAGTCCGGCTTTATCACTTTTTCTGATGGCGATATTGGAAATCACCAGGCTGGCATTAATAGCATAATCGAGCAGGCTCAGACTATTGAAGGGCATCTGCATCACCCTTCCTTTGTCAATGATAGAATATACTTGTTGAGCGCGTTCGTCCTGAAAATGATTCACCATAAGTCGTGATCTTCTGCTGGTGGCTTTCCAGTTGATGGTTCGAAAATCGTCACCCGATACGTAATCCTTGATCAGTTCGAACTCCTGATTGTGGCCTATTCTTCTAATTTTTTTTATTCCAGTTTCTGTTAGCCGATTGCTGATGGCGAGCAGTTCATATTTTCTCATTTGTATAAATGAGGGATATACCGGCACCAGTTTATTTTGGGAAAATGAAAATCTTCTGGAAAGAAAACCGAGCGGTGAGCTCACCAATGCATTTACGGCACCGAAGGAATAAGACCCACGCTTTACCGGTCTGAGAAAATAGGAGATTGTTTTATTTTCGCCCGGAGTTAACGTGATCTGGAATTCAAGGTCTCTGCGCTGAAACTGATGGGGTATTTCATCAAAGATTTTGAGGCTGATTTTGAAGACAAAATAGTTTTCTAAATAGATTCTGATTTCATTCTCATCGCCATTGGAAAGTTTGTCGGGTGTAAACCGGATGCCGTACATTCCTTTCTTCACCCGGTAGAGCAAAATAAAATCGGTAGCAACGAGCACCAGGAAACAAAAGAACAGCACCTTGGGTACCCACAATACATCCGGCAACACAAAGCTGATGATAAAAAGAATAACCAGTGCGATGGCCGCCTGGAAGAAACGTTGAGTCAGAAAAAGGCTTCTAACGAATTTCATCTCGGAACTTCAATCTTATCTATGATTTGTTGTACAATCACATCTGGTGATATGCCTTCCATTTCTTTTTCAGGACTTAAGGCGATGCGATGCCGCAAAACAGGCAGCGCAATTTTTTTAATGTCTTCAGGATTTATAAAATCACGACCTTGGATAAGTGCAAATGCTTTTGCTCCATTTAATATAGCGACAGATGCTCTGGGTGAAGCGCCTAAAAATAACATGGGGTTGTTTCTTGTCTCCTGTACAATCTGGGCAATGTACCGCATAAGATGCTCCTCTACATGTACTTTCTGCGTAAAGGCTTTCATGTTCGCAATATCTTCAGCGGAAATAATTGGAGCTACTTCTTCCACAGCAAGCGAACCTTCACGTTGGTGTTGCTTAGAAATGATGCTTATCTCTTCGTCTAGGTTGGGATAATTGACAACAATTTTAAATAAGAAGCGATCCAGTTGCGCCTCAGGGAGTCTGTAAGTTCCTTCATGTTCAATTGGATTTTGCGTGGCCAATACCATGTAGGGTTTTTTCATGATATGGGTTGCGCCATCAACTGTCACTTGCCTTTCCTCCATCACTTCGAAAAGAGCGGCCTGTGTTTTAGCGGGAGCCCTGTTGATTTCATCAATCAAAACGATATTTGAAAATATTGGTCCTGGATGAAATTCGAAGTTGGAGTTTTTCATGTTGAATACCGATGTCCCCACAACATCTGAAGGCATCAGGTCGGGGGTAAACTGGATACGGGAGAATTCAACGGAAATTATTTTAGAAAATAATTTAGCAGTTAGCGTTTTAGCAACTCCCGGTACTCCTTCTATCAACACATGGCCATCCGCAAGAAGGGCGGTTACCAACAAATCAATCATCGCCTCCTGGCCAACAATTACTTTACCTATCTCCTCTTTTATTTTGCCCACTTGCGCACTGAGCTTTGTCAGGTCTACACGGCTTTCAAAAACGGGTTCTTCCATATTATTTTTTTATAAAATCTTCAATTTGTTTATTTAATGCGATGAGTTCTTCAGAAGTTATTTCATGCTTCTTTTGAATGTTCTGAATGTTCTCGAAAAGAATGGATGTGGATTTCTCATCATTTCCTGTTTTTCGTGCCACATGGCTAAGGTCATCTATAGAAGTCATACTCAGGTGGAAGCGACTTCTTAAGGTATCAAAGAAAAACACAATTTTCTTCTCTGCAATGTTTTTGTGGTCTCCTCTCTGATAATAGAGGTTCCCGATGGTAGATGCAAACTCCAGGGTGGTATTTTTTATTGGAGGGATAATCGGAATGACGCGTTGTTTTCTTTTTGATTCAAATAAGATCAATAAGAGAATGGATGTGATAGTAATATAATAGGCCCAGGTAAGTGATTCTTGTGTTAGGATAAAACGCAGTGGTGTTCCGGCCTCCATTCGGCCAAGATGATAGAATTCAGTCCAGACCAGTTTTTGTTCTTTCAGATAGGATAATGACTGCGAAGCGAAATTATAATTTTCCTCATGGAGCATATTGATATTGGTGAAGGCGAGGGGAGTACTGTTTACAATCAATGAGCCTTTCCCGATGGCCATATGAAGCGTAACAGGTTGGCCTGAATTATTTCTTCCAATGATGGTAGTGTGAAGTGAATCGTAAGAGCTGAAATAGTTATGTGCATTGTCTCTCCGGTATTTATACGTAGCCAATGTATCGAAAGAGGGATTGGAGAATTGCAATGTGACCGAATCGTCTTGACCTACTATTCCACTATCATTAAACAGATAGTCCTCTGTGTCAAGATTAAGCGTGTCTGCCAGCTTTCCACTAAAATAATGAGCCGATAAAAAAACGGTATTCCCATCAGCCACGAATTGAAGTAATGATTCCGTGTCTTCCTTTGCCATATTCAAAGAGGTGGAAAGACTTAGCAGTGCCGTATTTTCAACTTTTGACTCAAGCAGCTCATACATTGTTTTGTTGGTGATGGATATAGTGTCAAACAGATCCGGAAGTAATTCATTTAACACAAAAGTGCCGTAAGGATCTTTGTCGGCATGTGAAAGTGAAATAGACCAATTGTGATTTTTTGGACTTAACAACTGGACAGTCACGTAGATCCCTATAAAAGCAGATAAATACAGGATGTATTTCCAGTCCTTTTTCATCGGTTAGAAGTTTTTTCTTTTAATGAATGAAAAAGTTGTTGTGTTTTCGTGAAGGCTTCTTCCCGGATAGGAAAATTTCCGTACCAGGCGTAATCGAAATAAAAACTGAGTTCGTTGAAATTGGCTTTCAATTCGCCTGAGTTCAGTTCGTCTACGTAGTCGTGATTGGTCTTTCCGGCATGCCAGTGAATGTATTGTTTGTCTGTTAAAAGTTTTAATGATTGAAGGAAGACCAACCGGATACCTTCTCTGTATTTCTGTTGGGTAAGAGCATCCTGGATAAGTTTATCAAAATCCATTTCATGAATATTTTCATGAAATACATTGGTAGTGATAGAGCCACGGTCAGCACCGGAATATAAAATGCGAAAAGCATTTACCCTTAAAATCATTAATAGGATGACCATGAAGCCGACAAAGGCAGCCACGTACACAAGTACCCTTCCCCAATTGGTACTGGTAGCCCCTTCAAAAAGTGTGTTGATGAACCTTCCAATCCATTGCCAAAAACGATCCCAGATGCTTTCGGCCATTGTAGGAGGTTCTTTATAATCAAAATCCTTATCCAGCTTAAGGCTGGTTATCTTTTCTTTTGCAAATTTCTTTGCTATAATTTTTGTGGTGTCATTGGGTGCATGGTAGACAATGTCATCTTCTTTTTCATAATTATAGTATTCTGTAGAATCATAATGGACGTCTGCATCCTGAGCACAGACAAAGGTGGGTGGTAACAACACCAGCAACCAAATGAATATCGGCAGGGTGAACCTCATTAATAATCCTCTTCTCTTTTTGATGTCTGGTCAGGCGCGTTGCCCAGGGTTTGAATTTCATCCATAAGTCCCTTTGCTTCTTTTAACTCCACAAGATTAAAGTATTGCAAAGCGATGCCCACATTGGGTATAGAATAAAGTACCATTTGGGCGAGATAATAAAGTGTAAACGAAATGATAGTGAGCAATCTCCAGTTGAACGATGGTTCTTGAAAGGTTTCTGTTGATACACTGTGAAGACTGGAAATAATGGTGGCAATGTACCAGGGCATGATAAACAGGTACGACATTGTTGATACGATCATGCTTAAGATAAAGATTAATCCAAAAGTGCTCCACCATTTTCCGCGCACTAAATAGAACGATCGCCTCAATGCCTCAAAGAAGCCAGTTTTTTCATATGCTCTAATGAAGAACGTGAGAGAGGCACCAAATAGCAGATAAATAATGCCTACAATCACGCCCATTACACCAAAAAAGACAAGAATGGGAGAGAGGGTGCTAATGATTACTACAGGAACTAACATAATTATATAAGCTGCGACCAAAAGCAATCCAAAGAAAAACATTGTGCTCAGGTACATCCAGAAAGTTTCCTTCACGCGTGCCCAAACTTCAGCTACTTCAATTTGGCTTGATTTTTTCTCTCCATATAAAATAATGTAGTTGTTAATAGCTGATAAGGATGCTACACCACTTACTATTAAAAAGACCATGGCCAGTATAACCTGAAGCCAAAAATTGACTGAGAGAAAATATTTTTCAACCATCTCACTGCTTCCCGGGTTATTGAAAGAGTCTTGAGAGAGATTAAGAAAGTCGCCAATAAATGAACCCATCATCAGGCTGCCCATAAGCACGGGCGGGCCTGCGATAAACAGCACACTTTTTATTAGGGGCACAAAATTTTGTTTGAGAAATTCAAAAGTGTCGTTAATTTTTTTACTGAAATCCCGTGCTTTATGAAATTCTATCAGTGTGAAAACTTTCATTGCGGTTGAGTTGAATGGGATAAATGATAAAATAAAAAATCATAAGAAATGCTGATGCACCAATAATTATAGCTTTAAAACTCCAGTGCATAAAGGCATAGCGCGTAATAAAGGATTCTATGAACCCCGCCAAAATAAAGAATGGGACAAGGCCTATAACAATTTTAAGCCCTTTAAGAGCACCTATTTTGAATGAAGCGAGCCGGGAATAGGTTCCTGGAAATAACAAACTGTTTCCCATGGTAAATCCTGCCGCAGCGGCAATTACAATAGAAGATAATTCTACTGTTCCGTGTAGCATGATAACGGGTAATGCCTGGGCCAGCTCATTCTCCTGAGAAAAAAACATTAAAAATGTGCCCACCATCAATCCGTTATAGAATAAATAAAAGCCAGTGCCAATGGAAGCAAAAAATCCATAAACGAAGACCTTGAAGGAGACCATTATATTGTTAAGAGTAATTTGGAAGAACATTTCCATTGGCCCGGCTCCTGAATAAACCTGTGTGGGGTTGCCATTATTAATGTTTTCAAGGGTCATGTTTACATACCCGTCTCCAAGAATCAGCCGGACAAAGGTGTCATCATAGGCGGTGGATACCGCACCGATAATCCCGGCTATAATGAAGATGAGGAAAGCATAAAGAAATGGTTTCCTTACCTCATACATTATTCGGGGCAATTCATCCTTCCAAAAAGTAACAAATCGGTTTTTGTCTTCCCTTTTATTTTTATAAATCTCCAGGTGGATTTTGCTGGCGAGCGCATTGAGGTATTGGGTGGTTCTGCTTTTTGGGTATTGGGTGTGGGAAAACGACAGGTCGTCAGTAATCTGAATAAAAAGCTCCGCTAATTTATCAGGTGGAGCCTGTTGTTGTTGGGAAACAATTTTTTCAAATTCCTCCCATCGGGGTTTATTTGTTTTAATGAAATTTGCTTCTCGCATCTTCAGAAACAATTAAGGCTGGAAGTTAGAGGTAAAGATCATTACCTCCAACTTCCAGCCTTTGTAGACTAAGATTAAGTGTTGTCTATGAGTTTGTTTGAAGCTGCTGCGCTACCTCTGCAACTTTATTCCACACTCTGAATACATTCTTGTAACATATTTTTTCGATGTCTTCTTCGGAATACCCTCTTTTCAATAACTCAAAAATAAGGTTGGGGTAGGAAGAAACATCTTTAAGTCCTGTGGGCAAACTGTCACCCACTCCATCGTAGTCCGTACCAATTCCAACATGGTCTATACCGGCAAGCTCTACCACGTGATCAATATGATCAACTACTTTTTCTAATGTGGCATAGTGTTTCGGATTGTCTTTTCTAAATTGTTCAATGATGGGTTGAGCATCGGCATCCTCTTCAGTCAATCCTGCGTCAGCCAATAATGCTTTTAACTTCTCGGTATTTGCATTGTTGGCCTGCACTACGGCTGAGTCCAAAAAGGACGAGCCATAATTAATTTGAATTACTCCGCCTTTGGCTCCAAGTTCTTTAATCATATCATCATTCATGTTCCTTTCAAAACCGGGTGTGAAAAAACGACAAGAGGAATGAGAGGCAATAGCTGGTGCTTTGGAAAGCTCCATCACCTGATAGAAAGTGTCATCATCTACGTGAGAGATATCCACCATTATTCCCACTCTATTCATTTCAGCAACCACCTCGCGGCCATATTCACTTAGTCCACCATGAGTGCCAGTAGGATCATACGAAGAATCACAAATCTGATTGTCTTTGCCATGTGTTAAGGTCGCGTAGCGGATTCCGCGATCATAAAAATATTTTATGTTGGCCAGATCATTTCCAAAAGGGGCTGCATTTTCCATTCCCATAGGTAGGGAGATTTTACCAGCCTTGAAATTGGCCTCTACCTCTTGGGGTGAATTGGCAAGCGCGAATTTATCCGGAAGATGGGTGGTGATGGCTATTACATTATTGATAAGCGAGTCAGCCAGTGCTTTTCCCATATCGGGTTGCTGTTGATATTCTGAGGGAATATAGATCGACATAAAAGGAGCATCCAATCCACCTTTCTTAGCCCTTTCAAAATCAAAATCCCCTTCTGTGGTACTCACCAGGATATTGGCATTTTCTGCAGTGATGTTGATGTTTGCTTCTTTTAATCGATAGGGGACGTCAATGTGACCATCTGTGATGATGAAGCGTTGCGCCAACTCATTTGCGTATGCACGCATTTCTTCATCGGTCATTTTTTCTTCAGTTTTTTTTTGCTCACATCCGCTAAGGACTATGGCAAAAATGCATAGTAAGGAATAGATTAATTTCATGAGTTAATAATTTTTTTAATTGTCACATGAAATCTCTAACAGGTTATCATGCATTTTGGGGCAAATCGGCTGCATGGAGATTTCATGTATTTACAGTTGTTTTAGTGATCAATAAACTGCCCATGAGATGATGGCCAGATTTTGGAACGCCTAATCTACTTTATTGTAGCGAAATAATCATTAGAAAGCTGGCATTTCATTGATTGAATTAACTTTGCAGCAGGTTTTAGGTTTAAATTTTCGGTCAATTGGTAGACTAAAAGCAGCGTTTAAAAAAGAATTTAACGATTGTCAAAATAATAAGCGGCACCGATGCAGGCGATAAGGGTCAGAACTACACAAAATGTATTTATTGAATATCCTGTAGGAAGTGTAGGAGACCGTATTCTTGCGTTTTTGTTGGATCGCCTTATTCTGATTGTCTATTCCATTTTTATCGTTGCTCTTTTTATCAATGCGAATATGGAAGTGGCCTGGATATGGATGATGACCCTTGGGCTTCCCTGGTTATTTTACCATCTGCTGTTTGAGGTTTTTATGAATGGACAAAGCCCAGGAAAAAGAGTAATGAAAATACAAGTAGTAAGGCTGGATGGCACGCCTCCCACTATAGGTAACTATATCATGCGATGGATTTTTAGCTTTATCGATTATTATGTTTTGTCGGGTGTAATTGCGGTAGTCATTATCGCCATGGGAGGCAAAGGACAAAGATTAGGCGATGTGGTAGCGGGAACATCAGTAATTAAGTTAACGGAGAGAGGAGAAGTAGCCGCTGGTGAAATTTTTGTTTCGCCTGAAGAGACATATGAACCCACCTTTACACAGGTGATACAATTGACAGAAAGCGATATTGAGCTCATTCAAAGAGCACTTGAGGTAAACAGGGATCATGGCAATGCACAGCCCTTAATGGTTGTAACAGAAAGAATAAAATCCTTGTTGGGAATTCAGACCGATCTGCCTCCGATTAAATTTCTTTATACCATTGTAAAAGACTTTAATCATATAACATCAAAGTGAACTCAACCCTCCCGAATGTAACAGTGCGGCAATTGGCTTTACGTAATGGGCAGGATAAACCAGAGGTATGGATTGCGTATAAAGGCTTGGTCTATAATGTCACCCATTCAAGATTGTGGAAAACTGGCACCCACTATGAACACTGGGCAGGGCAAGACTTGACAGACGAACTTGTAGATGCACCTCACACCGATGAGGTTTTTAGTAAATTTGAACCTATTGCAAATCTTTTGAAAGGATGATATTGATCGCAGACAGTGGAGGATCGAAATTGGATTGGAGAATATTACATGACGATGGCAAAATAGATCAGGCCAACGGACCAGGGTTTAATCCTTACTATCAACCTGTTTCTGATCTTCAAAAATCTTTAGAAGAGAACCTTCTTCCGCAAATATCGGAGCCTGTGACTAAAGTATTTTTTTATGGGGCAGGGGTGTCGTCACCGGATAACCAAAAAATAGTTGAAGGAGTTCTGGTAAAATATTTTCAGCAGGCAAGTGTCGAAATTAATCTGGACTTACTTGGAGCAGCTCGATCACTTTGTGGAGATGAAGAAGGAATTGCCTGCATCCTTGGCACCGGATCTAATTCCTGTAGCTATGATGGCAACATAATTACTAAAAATGTAGCAAGTCTTGGATGGATACTGGGAGACGAGGGATCGGGAGCCTACATGGGTATGCAATTTATTAGGGATTATATACGCAATGAGCTACCAGAAAAACTGTCGGAACAGTTCAAAGCCAGGTTTCCGCTAAATCGTGAAGAGATATTGAGTAAGGTATATCAACACGATAAGCCTGCTGCTTTCCTGGGAAGTTTCACGAAGTTCATTTTTCAGCATTTGAAAGATCCTTATTGTTATCAGTTGGTCTATTCGGGGTTTAAGGAATTCTTTGAGAAGAACATAGTGCAATACGATAATTACAAAAATATTAAGGTTCACTTTACAGGAAGAGTTGCCTTTTATTTTAGCAACGTACTGCGCCAAGTGGCCAATGACATGGGGATCAGTGTGAAAAATATTGCGGAGACACCCATTGCGGGACTAGCTTTGTATCATAAAAAAGATTTAAACCACTAAGTCTGTGTCTACTACCGAATCTTCATCGCACTACAATGATCTGGAAAAAATGAGCATTCACGATTTACTCATGCACATGAATAATGAAGATCAGTCCGTTCCATTGGCAGTACAAAAGGTTATTCCTGCTATTGAAACAATAGTAAAGGCTATTGTGGATAGGATGAAAAAGGGAGGCAGGCTTTTTTATATTGGCGCTGGTACGAGCGGGCGACTGGGTATTTTGGATGCCTCTGAGATACCGCCCACCTATGGAATGCATCACGGTAAGGTTATTGGATTAATTGCTGGTGGAGATCGTGCTATCCGTGAGCCAGTAGAGTTTGCTGAGGATGATGCGGATCAGGCTTGGAAAGATTTGTTGGTTTATGAAATTTCTAAAAACGATGTGTTGATTGGTATTGCTGCATCAGGAAGAACTCCTTACGTAATTGGAGGTGTACGGGATGCGAAGGGCAACGGTGTTTTAACAGGATGCATTACCTGTAATAAAGGAAGTCAATTGGCAGAACTGGTGGACTATCCAATAGAAGTAATTGTCGGTCCGGAATTTGTAACGGGGAGTACAAGAATGAAAGCAGGGACTGCGCAGAAGCTTGTACTCAATATGATTTCGACATCTGCCATGATTCAATTAGGAAGAATAAAAGGGAACAAAATGGTAGATATGCAACTAAGTAACAATAAGCTGGTTGACCGGGGAACAAAAATGATTATGAATGAGTTGGGTGTGAGTGAAGAACAGGCAGCAACATTATTGAAAAAACACGGAAGTGTACGTGCTGCCATAGAAAGCGGAAAATAAATGCATGAGATTGAGCCCCATTATAACTGGTTGCAATACTACGATGCCACTCAGGATGAAAGATCTCCCTTTTTTGAAAAGGAGTATAACTACGATCAGTACAGTGAAGCCATTTACGGATACTACATCGATCCTGCCTGGGATTCTTTTGGCTCAGAGACACTGTATGTAAAAATTCTTTTTGCTGACTATGACCATGGGTTTGTTATACTCGAATTTATAGGAGAGTGGAACGATACATTGTACAATGACATCATGATGCTGAAGAGAAACCTGATTGAACTATTGTCAGCCGAGGGAATTAATAAATTCATATTGATTGGTGAAAATATTTTCAATTTTCATGGATCCGATGATTTGTATTATGAAGAATGGTTTGAGGATGTGGAAGAGGGTTGGATTGCGGCAATCAATTTTCCCGATTTTATTCGGCAGGAATTCGAGCGGTACAAATTAGATGTTTACATTAATATGGGAGGCACACTGCAAATTCCTCAATGGAGAACATTGCATCCCACTCGTTTTTTTGAATTGGTTAAGGCCCTGATTCAGAGAAGACTTAATTGACCTAAATGAATGGGAACATCCGCAGGCACCAAATAGCTCAGTTTGGTTTTTATTTCTTTGCATTCTACCCTGGTTCTCCTCAGTTTTCCTTTTTTAAACCACTTTCCCTGAAAACCAAAGACGGTGCCCTCAGGTACCTGCGAAAGCAGTACAACATGCTTTTGACGTTCGTCATAGGTGCGCAGAAGCTGGGTGAACTTACTGTCTGAAAAAGTAGAGGCTTTTGGGTTTTTCATATGTTTCTGTAAACCCCTAAGCAGTTTTGGAGGAAAGACATCTTCATTCATAACAGGAATCATCATTTGCTGAAATGACTTTTTCCATTCTGTTCCATGGGACTCTACTCTGTTTCCATAATTGATATGGACTTCCAGGTGAGCGACTTCATGGACATAAGTAATTAAAAAAAGATAGGAGTCCAGATCGTGATTGACAGTGATGCGAGCCACTTTACCAGGGTAGCAGGTGAAATCACCTACTTTGGTAAGCCGACTTTTTCTTAGTTTAAAATCGAATTGAAATTTTTTCCACAGTTGGAAACAATAACCATAGGAGGCTTGAGGAACGTGGTCAGATAGTATACGGGATATAGAAGTAGCGTTCATAGAAAAAATAAAAGGCCTTAGTTTTACCTAAAGCCTTTATCCAATCTTTTGGATTGAATGATTCATTTTACTGCATGCTGGTTGTATCAGACGCAACACTGTCCATAGCTGGTTCTTCCATTGCTGGTTCAGTTGTTCCAGTGTCCTCTGTCATTTCAGTTTCGGTAGATTCAGTTTTACCACCACCGCAAGCGACAAAGGCAAATGCGAAACCGCACACCATTAATAATGCGATTAATTTTTTCATAGTTTACAGGTTTTAAATTCGGGGGCAAATATACTATGATCGGTATACTATTGTGAGGAGAGGTAAGAAAAATTTATTTTTTCCTAAAAAACAGCCTGATAGGTACCCCTTCGAAGTCAAAATTGGCCCTTAACTTATTCTCCAAAAAGCGCATATAAGGAGTTTGAATATACTGAGGAAGATTGCAAAAGAAGGCAAATGAAGGTGTTCTGGCCTTTACCTGGGTAATGTATTTGATTTGAATCATCTTGCCCTTAAGCGCTGGCGGTGGATATCTGGCTATTTCTGGTAGCAGCGCATCGTTTAACTTTGATGTGGAAATTTTTTTGGTTTTATTTTCATACACTTTAACTGCTTTCTCAATAACCTGGAAAATTCGCTGCTTTGTCAAAACCGATGCAAATATGATGGGTATGTAAGTAGAGGGTGCCAGTTTCTCCATCATCGCCTTTTTTATCTCATCGGAAGTTTTGGTGTTTTTTTCTATAAGATCCCACTTGTTTACCATGATTACTATTCCCTTTCCTTGCTTTTGAGCGAGGCTGATGATGGTAATATCCTGATGTTCCAATCCTCTTTCTGCGTCCACAAGGATGACACAAACATCACTTTCCTCCAGTGCTTTTAGTGATCGCAGTACGGAGTAGAATTCAATGTCTTCTGTTACTTTACTTTTCTTCCTGATGCCCGCTGTGTCGATAAGTATAAAATCGTTGCCATACATTTTATACCGTGAGTGTACGGCATCTCGAGTAGTACCAGCCTCATCAGTTACAATGCTCCTTTCTTCTCCTAATAACACATTCAGAAAAGAGGATTTGCCTACGTTCGGTCTTCCCACAATGGCAATTTTAGGAATCCCCTCATCAGGATCTTCTATTCCCTCAGTTTCAAAAGTTTTGATTACTTCGTCCAGTAGCTCACCGGTGCCACTTCCGTTTTCGGCTGAAATCGGATAAACTTCGCCCAGGCCCAATTCATAAAACTCTGTGGCCAGAGTAGCCTTGTCAGGGGTGTCGGCTTTGTTTACGGCAACAAAAACAGGTCGCTTTGACCTGCGTATGAGGTTTGCAAATTCAGTGTCATAACCAGTAAGTCCAGCCCTGCCATCTACCATAAAAATGATGGCGGTGCAATCCTCGATGGCCATTTCTACCTGTTTTCTGATTTGCGATTCAAACTTATCATCCGATCCGGTGACATAACCCCCGGTATCAATGATTGTGAAAAACTTTCCTGACCATTCTGCATAACCATAATGGCGATCTCTGGTTACTCCGGAAACGTCATCCATGATCGCCTCCCTCTTCTCTACCAGGCGGTTGAAAAAAGTTGATTTGCCTACATTAGGCCTTCCTACTATTGCTACAATGTTCGTCATTACTTAATCTGTGTAACCAAATTGTTTTAAGCTTTGCTTTTGCTTTCGCCAGTTGTCGGCCACTTTCACATGCGTTTCAAGAAAAACCTTTTTTCCAAAAAAGTTTTCCAAATCCTTTCTCGCCTCGGTTCCTACCTTCTTAAGAGAAGCTCCTGCTTTGCCTATGATGATGCCTTTTTGTGAGTCCCTTTCCACATAGATAATGGCCCTGATTTTAATGATCTTTTCGGTATCCTTAAATTCCTCAATACTCACTTCAGTACTGTACGGAATCTCCTGTTCATAATTGAGAAATATCTTCTCACGGATTATCTCAGAAGCAAAAAATCTTTCATTCTTGTCAGTAATATCATCTTTGGGGTAAAAAGGGGGGTGCTCTGGCAGCTGTTTAATAATTTCTTTTAACAGATGATCAACGTTTTCCCCTGAAATGGCGGATACAGGAATGATGGCTTTTGGATCAAGCTGTGTCTTCCAATAAGCGATTTTGTCATCCAGTTGCGAACCTTTTGCCAGATCAATTTTATTAATAACTAAAAAAATGGGAGACTTAGTGTGCTTAAGTCTGTCAAATAACGCGGGATCATACTTTTCACCCAGTTCGACCACCAAAAGAATTAAATCAGCATCTTCCATGGAAACCGCAACATACGTCATCATCTTTTTGTGAAGCTCGTATTTTGGTTCAAGCAACCCTGGAGTATCAGAGTACACGATTTGAAAATCATCCCCAGAGAGAATGCCCATGATGCGATGGCGGGTGGTTTGCGCCTTAAAGGTGATAATGGACAGATTTTCGCCCACCAGTTTATTCATAAGGGTAGACTTGCCCACATTGGGCTTACCTACTATGCTTACAAATCCGGCTTTGTGTGATTCAGGCATGATTTTGCTCTCCCCTCAATTGATTTTCCATTATAAGTTTGCAAAAGTAAGCCAAAAATGACGAAGTGTAATATAAGCGTGAGTACAGCGCTAGTGCCTGAAGCACAAGTAACGTTTGGTTTTGATATAAATCAGCTCAGAAAGTGTTAAATTAGCAGTTCTTCGATTCATAAATATGTTCATTTTTCGACACACTTCATTGACAAACGGAATGGCTATAGCACTAGTCATTTTTTTGTTCAATGTAAGCGTTGACCCCCCGGATTTGCACAATAGAAAAATGATTGAAGATCTTACAATTAATGAAATTGAAAGCATTGTTGAGCTGACCTTTGAAACAATTTTTGGCATTGAGGATTTTATTCCGGAAGGTGATGATGCGGATCAAAAATCCAATTATCAGTTTGTAAACTTTGTTTTTAAGCCGGAAAAAGTAGAGTTGATTTCCTCGCAAGACTATCTTCAAATATTAGAAATCACCAATTGCTTTCTTCAAGAAGGTGATCTGACGGAAGGAGTATATGTTACCATAAGCCCTCCCCCAAAGTTGACGTAGTCTCCCCTACTACACAATCAATTTTATCTTAAAAATCCTATTATGAATCTATTGAAGAAATCCAGGTATTGGGTCAATATACTATTTCTAGCTTTTTTAGTATTGCTTTATCTCATAAGCTGGCTGTTTTTTTAGCTGGCTGATTAAAAACTATTTAAGCTAATGCCTGACATTCCATCGACATTGGCCTCTAACAGTGTGTTGGAGTGGCATACAAGAAGGCACTCTATTTTTGTTGATAGAAGTGTACTGCGGCCACCATTTGGCGTAGAGACATCCCCAAATTGTAAATTCAAACTATGGAGATTCTTCGCTTTCGCTCAGAAAAACGATATTCTTTACCTTTTGAGACAGCCTCGTTTTTAGATATCGGGGCGAACTTGCGTCCGCCCACTGGTGGATATGAGCCAATAATTGTTAAGAGTTAAAAGTCGAAATGACACTTTTACCAAGTGCAAAGAGTATTAAACAAAAAAGGTGATCGCATGGATCACCTTTAAATTTTAGTAGCGGGGGCAAGACTCGAACTTGCGACCTTTGGGTTATGAGCCCAACGAGCTACCAACTGCTCCACCCCGCGATATATCTTTACTGACTTTTCAGTCAATTTCTTTCATATTTGCCCAAATTGTCGCGCTGCGATCATTTGAGAGCACAAAAGTAGACCCCTAATGATTAAAAACCAAATTGACCCTGGCTATTATTACTCCTCTCAATTCAGGAATCAGGGAAATAGTGTTGGAATCATTGAAGATGAAGTTCGTCATTTATAACAAATTAACCGTTGCTATTTTTTGTAATTTTCAAATCCATAATAAAAAAGATATGCTAATAGACCTGCGTAGTGACACCGTCACGAAACCCACGAAAGAAATGCACGCAGCAATGATGAATGCTGAGGTAGGAGATGATGTGTTTGGAGAAGATCCATCAGTGAAAAAACTGGAAGAAAAATGTGCATCCTTGTTGGGGATGGAAGCTGCTGTATTTTGCCCATCCGGCACCATGACAAATCAGATTGGTATAAAAGTATTAACTCAACCCTATGACGAAGTGATCTGCTACAAGGGATCACACATTTATAAATACGAAGGAGGAGGAATGGCGGGAAACTGCCTGGTGAGTGCGCGTTTAATTGAAGGAGATCGCGGACGTCTTTCTGTGAAGGATGTGGAGGAGAGTATTAATAATTACAATGATCCCCACCAGCCACGTACCTCTGTGGTTGCGCTGGAAAACACGGTGGTAAGAGAAGGAGGCAGTTATTATACGCTGGATCAGATTAAAGAGGTGAGCGAGTTTAGTCGCTCAAAAGGGCTGAAGATGCACATGGACGGTGCCCGGATTTTTAATGCACTTACAGAAACGAAGGAAGAGGCTAAAGCTTACGGAAAATACTTTGATACCATTTCGGTTTGCTTATCAAAAGGGCTGGGGGCTCCTGTTGGGTCTGTACTGGTTTGCAAAAAGGAATTTGAACATCAGGTGCGAAGGATAAGAAAAGTGTTTGGAGGTGGAATGCGGCAAGCGGGATATTTAGCTGCCGCGGGTGTTTACGCATTAGATCACCATATCAAACGCCTTGGTGAAGATCATAAAAGAGCGAGGGAAATGGAGAGCATATTAAAAAAACTCGGATGGATTGAAAAGGTAAAACCAGTAGATTCCAACATTGTGATCTTTGTTATAGATAATAAATTTACACCAGAACAGGTGCTTCAAAGACTGTCGGAATACAATATCAAAGCGCTGAAATTTGGACCTCAGGAAATCAGAATGGTTACTCACCTTGACTTTACGGATGACATGCTGGAGCAAACAAACAAAATTTTTAAGGAGCTTTCCTTCTGAAGAGGACTCAATGAGTTAAGATTACCTATATAGTGCATATCAATAGTCAAATACCTCTTGCGGAACGCATGCGTCCAACCCAACTGAGCGAGTTAGTTGGGCAAGAGCATCTTGTGGGTGAGGGGGGAATCATTCGAAACGCCATTGCTTCAGGGAATATACCCTCCATGATCCTTTGGGGACCTCCGGGTGTGGGCAAAACCACTATTGCGAATATTATTGCCAATGAAGTAAAGAAATCCTTTCATACCTTAAGCGCAGTAAGTGCAGGGGTAAAAGATGTTAGAGATATAATTGATAAGGCGAAGCGATCGGGCAAAAGCATCTTATTTATTGATGAGATTCACCGGTTCAACAAGTCGCAGCAGGATGCTTTGTTGGGTGCTGTTGAAAAAGGTACAATTACACTTATTGGCGCAACCACCGAGAATCCGTCTTTTGAGGTAAATAGTGCACTCCTTTCCCGGTGTCAGGTTTACACTTTAAAGTCACTCACTGAAGAAAACTTAATTCAATTGGTTCAGGATGCACTTAAAAGAGATGAAGAACTCAAGAAGAGAAAAATTGAAATTAAAGAGCGGCAGGCCTTATTGAATATATCTGGGGGGGATGCCAGAAAACTCCTCAACCTGGTGGAGTTGCTTGCAGACTCAGTAGCCGGGGAAGTTGTAATAACGGATGAGTTGGTGGTAAACGTGGCACAAAAGAGAATTGCGATTTATGATAAAAGCGGTGAACAACATTATGATATTATTTCAGCGTTTATAAAATCCATACGTGGTAGCGATCCCAATGCAGCAGTCTATTACCTTGCTCGAATGATTGAGGGAGGTGAGGATGTTAAATTTATCGCCAGACGAATGGTAATACTTGCTTCAGAAGATATTGGAAATGCCAACCCAACAGCCCTGGTGTTGGCAACCAACGCATTTCAGGCTGTGAATCTTATTGGCTACCCTGAATCAAGAATAATTCTCTCTCAATGTGCCGTGTATTTGGCTTCATCTGCAAAAAGTAACGCAAGTTACGTGGCGATTAACCATGCACAACAGAAAGTGCGCGAAACCGGTGACCTGTCTGTACCGTTAGCCATTAGAAACTCGCCAACCAAATTAATGAAGGATCTTGATTACGGTAAAGGTTATAAATATGCCCATGATCATGGAGATAATTTTGCTGACATGGAATTCCTTCCTGATGAGATTAAGGGCACAAAGTTTTATGATCCGGGTCAAAATCCGCGGGAGGCGGAATTAAGAAATCATTTAAAGAAATTGTGGGGTAAGAAATATGACTACTAAGTGAATCAACAACGCCTACTCTTCGAATATTCTCCATTATTTGTTTTACTCTGTATACTATTAGGGTTAGCGTATGCTTACTTATTATATAAGTCGAAACATCCCTGGCCGAAAAGAACCAATCAGATACTTTTTGTTTTTAGATCCATATTGGTTTCATTTTTAGCTTTCCTGTTGATTGGTCCTATTTTAAAATTGACGCTGAATGAATTTGAGAATCCAGCTATTGTCTTTTTAGTTGATAATTCGATTTCAGTAAAAGAAGGGATGGACTCGCTACAATGGCAGCACATTGAACGCCAATTGGAATCCACAAGAGATGAGTTGGAGTCTCAAGGCTATAAAGTGGAAATGACTTCTCTTGATGGAAATGAAAATTCCGATTTCCTTTTTGACCATCCAACGTCTGATTTGAATGGTGCGGTTCGCGATCGGGTAGGACAATATGAAGGGAAAAATCTTGCAGGGCTGGTGGTGCTATCTGACGGCATTTATAATTCGGGAAGTTCACCACTTTATAGCCCTTCGAGGGTGCCGATTCATACCATTGGCGTGGGTGATACGACTGAACGGATCGACCTTGTGTTGCGAAATGTACTCTACAATAAGATAGCTTATCAGGGAAACCAGTTTCCCCTTCGGGCTGAGGTATTAATTCGTGGGATCAATTCACAAGAAATAGTTGTGTCTGCATTTCAAAAAGGCAAACTGATTGCACGTGAGAGTAAGAACTCAGGTAACAATTCAATCCTGGATTTTGACTTTCAAATCGATGCCAGCGAAAAAGGGCTCCAGCGGATTGATATTGTAGTAACACCCATTGGTCAGGAACGCAATAGGAAAAACAATTATGCAAGTGCATTTATTGAAGTAGTTGAAGGAAAGAAAAAAATAGTATTGGTGGCTCCAGCACCGCATCCAGACATTAAGGCCATCCGAACTGTCGTGGAGGAGAATGCTAATTATGAATTTGTTATTCATATACCGGGGATAATTGATGCTTCGCCAGAAGCCCTTAAGCCAGAGAACATCGACCTGGCAATATTTCAGCAGGTTATTGATTACTCAGGTAAAACCACTCCGCTTTTTAAACAATTACTTGAAGATGGAACTTCGCTCTTTATTATGTTGGGAGACAGATCCAACTTAAGACAACTGGCAGCTAATGGCATACCAGTTACATTTGAAAATCCAGGACAATGGGATGCGGTAACTCCAGTGATCAATGCTGATTTTAAAGATTTCGGTTTTAGTGATAAGCTGAACGGGATTTTTGCACGATATCCTCCGGCTCGTGTTCCTTTCGGAAAATTCACCTATCCACCCAATGCCAATGTATTGCTTTATCAGAGAATTGGAAGGGTAACTACTGATCGCTCATTATTATTTACCACCACTTCCAATGATCAAAAGATGGCAGTACTTATTGGTGATGGCGTGTGGAGGTGGAGGCTGGATGAATATGCGGAGACGCAGAAAACTGAAGGTTTTGATGATGTGTTCTCAAAGTTAATTCAATACCTCAGCACAAGAGAGGACAAAAGAAAATTCAGAAGTTTCCCTCTTCAGAATGAATTTACCGCAAGCGAGCCGGTAATTTTCGAAAGTCAGGTTTACAATGAATTGTACGAGCAGGTGTTTGGCCAGAAGATAGAAATCGAGTTGGTGGATGAAAAAGGGGAGAAATTTCAATACAGTTATATCACCAGCCCTGGTAATTCAAGGTATCGAATCGGAGGATTGACAGAAGGTGTTTTTACATACACTTCTTCAACGGATCTTAATGGAGTAAAACAATCTGTGAAAGGAGAGTTTTTGATCTCTGAACAGAATATAGAATCACAAAACCTGACAGCTGATTTTAATTTGTTGCGCAAGTGGTCGGCCAACACAGGGGGCAACTTTTACACCGCCAATAATTTACAAAATTTGGAAGAAGACTTTGCTAAAATTGAAGCCCAAAGTTTAATACACTCTGAAGAGTCATTCAATCCACTCATCAATCTTAAGCTTGTTTTCTTTTTTCTGCTTGCGCTGATCAGTGTGGAGTGGTTTACCAGAAAGTATATGGGAGGGTATTAAAAAGAAAATGGCAGGTTTTATCCTGCCATTAAATTGTTCTGCTTAATTTTTTCCTATTCGCTCTTTTTTTCTTTGGAGGAAGATTTTGGCTTTTTTACTTTGATAACAAGCGTTTCACTCTTTCCATCGTAATCGGCCATTAAAACATCCCCTTCCTCCATCTCTCCTTTTAATATTTCTTCGGCAATAGGATCCTCAAGGTACTTTTGAATGGCCCTATTCAGCGGACGAGCTCCAAATTGTTGATCGTATCCTTTTTCAGCAAGAAAGTCTTTTGCTTTATCACTTAATTCAACACTATAACCCAGGGTTGTGATTCTAACAAATAACTTGTCCAGGCTTAAGTCAATGATCTTGTGAATTTGCTTACGTTGCAATGAGTTGAATACGATTACATCATCCAAACGATTCAAGAATTCAGGACTGAATACACGCTTCAATGCATTTTGAATGGTACTCTTCATGTTTTCTTCCTCATTGGATTGCTTTGCTTTTGTGGCAAAACCAATTCCAGATCCGAAATCTTTCAAATCGCGGACTCCAATGTTGGAGGTCATGATGATAATTGTATTTCTAAAGTCTACCCTTCTTCCTAATCCGTCAGTAAGGATTCCGTCATCAAGCACTTGTAATAGAATGTTGAAAACATCCGGATGTGCTTTTTCTATTTCATCCAACAATACAACGCTATAAGGCTTTCTTCTCACTTTTTCAGTGAGTTGTCCTCCTTCTTCGTAGCCCACATACCCCGGAGGTGCTCCAACAAGTCGTGAAACGGAGAATTTCTCCATGTATTCACTCATGTCAATTCTTACCAAAGCCTCTTCCTTATCGAATAAGTATGTGGCTAATACTTTGGCGAGTTCAGTTTTACCAACACCTGTCGGCCCAAGAAATATAAATGATCCAATTGGTTTTTTAGGATCTTTTAGTCCAACGCGTGTGCGCTGGATGGCTTTTGTTAATTTTTGAATTGCTTCTTCTTGTCCAATCACTTTTCCACTCAGCTCCTCGGACATTCCAAGCAACTTGTTACTTTCCTTCTGTGCGATACGATTGGTAGGGATGCCCGTCATCATTCCAATAACGTCAGCGACATTATCTTCCGTAACGGTATATTTTTCAGTTCGCGTAGTTTCCTCCCACTTCGCTTTGGCGATATCCATCTGCTCAATCAATTTCTTTTCCTTATCACGCAATTGCGCAGCTTCTTCGTACTTCTGGCTTTTCACCACGCGATTCTTCTCCTTCTTTACATCTTCAATGGCATTTTCGAGTTTCAGGATTTCCTCAGGTACATGTATATTATTCATATGCACCCTGGCACCTGCCTCATCCAATACATCTATCGCCTTATCTGGTAGAAAGCGATCACTGATGTAACGATCGGATAGCTTTACGCAGGCATCGATTGCCTCCTTGGTATAGTTCACATGGTGGTGATCTTCATACTTGTCCTTGATGTTGTCAAGAATTTCAATTGTTTCCTCTACGGTTGTAGAGTCAATCATTACCATTTGAAATCTTCTGGCCAAAGCACCATCTTTTTCAATGTACTGCCTGTATTCATCAAGGGTAGTAGCACCAATACATTGAATTTCACCACGCGCAAGTGCTGGCTTAAACATATTGGAGGCATCCAGAGAACCGGATGCGCCACCTGCTCCCACAATGGTGTGCAGCTCGTCAATAAACAAAATCACATCGGCAGATTTCTCCAACTCGTTCATCACTGCCTTCATGCGCTCTTCAAATTGTCCACGGTATTTAGTCCCTGCCACCAAAGAGGCAAGGTCTAGTGTTACAACGCGCTTACCAAAAAGAACACGAGATACTTTTTTCTGAATGATGCGCAGTGCAAGCCCTTCTGCAATAGCAGTCTTACCCACACCAGGTTCTCCAATAAGTATGGGATTGTTTTTCTTTCTGCGACTTAGAATCTGAGCCACACGTTCTATTTCCTTTTCGCGCCCTACTATGGGATCTAGTTTATTGTCTTCAGCTAGTTTTGTAAGATCTCTTCCAAAATTATCAAGCACAGGAGTGCGTGATTTTTCTGCACCCTTTTTCTCTTTACCAGATCCTCCAGAGGATGAGGCTCCACCAAACATCTTTGATGAATCTTCATCCGGATCATCGGTATCTGAAGAGGCAAGAGGTTGATCACTTTGGTACTCCAGCATTTCCTTAACAACATCGTAGGCGACATCAAATTTGTTTAAAATTTGAGTGGCCAGGTTGTCAGGGTCACGAAGTATTGAGAGCAACAAATGTTCTGTTCCTATTAATTGCGCTTTAAAAATTTTAGCCTCGAGATATGTGATTTTGAGTACTTTTTCAGAAGCTCTTGTCAAAGGGATATTCGCCAAATTTTTGACATCATGTGTAGCCGTACTCTTAGAAACTTTTTCGATTTCTCCTCTAAGTTCATCAAGTGGTACACCCAATTTCTTGAGCACACCAACAGCCACTCCTTCTCCCTCACGTACCATTCCTAAGAGCAAATGCTCTGTACCGATATAGTCGTGACCTAATCTAAGTGCTTCTTCCCGGCTCAACGAGATTACTTCTTTTACCCGGTTAGAAAATTTAGCTTCCATATTAAACGATTCCGTTTGTGTAAATGTAAAGTTTTAGGGTTGATTAATCAAAGTTGCAAACTTTCGTTTATAACTTGATTTCCAAGCCTTTTCTTGGTGTATACGACTAAAAAACAACAATCGATTTTTATTTGTTCAAACCACCCTTTATGGAGGATCTAATTATTTGAATCGCATTGGGTCCTTCGCAGAACAACAAGTCTATAAAGCTGAGGTTAGGTACAAACTTATTGCCAAAAACCTGTAGGTAAGGCACAGGTACATAGTAATCTCTCTCTGAATGTGGGTTTTTGGCGCTAATAACGGAACGGAGGTCGGTTATATCATTTTGTGGCATCTTTTGATAAGATGTACTTTCTGTCAGCGATATTGGGTTCTGCAAATTTTGCAGACAGAATGACAGCAAATCCATATTAAGATCATATAAAAAATGATGACCCTTGAATAAAATGTGATGTAGATCATCAGCATAATGATCAAAAAATGGTGATTTACCGTAAGCAGAAGAAATTGCGCGCCAATGATTGTTTTGCCAATTTCCGTTTTTATCAACTTTTACATCACAAACTAAAGCTTTACTGTGCTTAGCAGTAATCGGTACAACAAGTTTTAATAGTCCATTGGCAGTATTAATAAAGCACCTGTTGCGATAGCTTTGTTTAATGTACTGTTCGTGCTTTTCTATAATGATTTTTTTTGCACTAAGCACAATTGTAAAATATTCGAGGCATGGAAGATAATGTAGGGCAAGGAGTGCCTTCATAAGTAGGGATCAAAATCACCCAATCCGTTTCGAATAATTGTGGGTGTGGCACCTGTGAAATCCACCACGGTGGAGGGAATATGACCACCAGGGCCTCCGTCAATTACAAGATCAACTTCATTTTTAAAATCTTCATAGATTTCCTCCGGATCAGTGGTGTAGACTTTTATTGCATCATCATCTTTTATAGAGGCCGTAATTAAAGGGTTGCCAAGTTTTTCAACCAATGCCCTTGGAATGGGATGATCGGGGATTCTTATACCTACCGTTTTTTTATTTACGTCCAAAATCTTTGGAACCTTGCTGCTGGACTCAAAAAGGTAGGTGAAGGGGCCAGGAAGTGATTTCTTAAGTATTTTAAAAACGGGGGTATCAATTCGTTTTACATATTCAGAAATATGGCTTAGATCATGACAAATGAATGAGAGGTCTAGCTTATGGGGTTTTACATTCATGATTTTACAAAGCCGCTCTATAGATTTTCGGTTGGTAAGATCGCACCCAATGCCATAAATGGTATCGGTAGGGTATATAATCACCCCACCCTTTTGCAGCAATTCTGCAACCTGAGCAATTTTTCTCGGTTCGGGATTTTGAGGGTGTATGGGAAGAAACGCAGCAGCCATATGACGCATAAATATATCCAATCTGGCATTAGAATTTAAATTCTAAAAATTATAGGAAGCGACTATACCCCAATTTTGTAATTTTGAATCTCTTATTTCAATATCAGGATGAACAATAAGGCATTGTTAAATTTTTACAAGTAACATTTAAATTTAGAGCCATCTCATGAAGGAAGTGCCAAAGAAAAAGCTGATACTATTTTTGGTTGGGTCAACACTCTTGATCACGTTTACTTTTTATGCCTATCAAATATTTTACACTCCAAACATCCTTGTCGACCGGAATGACCAAATTTTTATTATTGAATCAGGCGCCACTTATCGACAAGTGCAGGAAAACCTTGGGCGTGGTCGTTTTGTGAACGACATGGTATCGTTCAGTTTTCTGGCCAGGCTTTATGATTATGATAAGGCCATAAAGCCAGGCCGCTATCATCTGCGAAGAAATATGACAAACCTTCAGGCATTAAAAATACTTCGGGCAGGCATTCAAGAGCCTGTAGATATTACATTTACTCATGTGCGATTGATCAGTGAGCTCGGCACACGGATTACTAAGAACTTAAGTATAACCCCGGAACAATTTTACAATGCACTAAATGAATTTATAGCTACAAACAAAGAAGGGTTCAATAGTGATAACATTCTGTCTATGTTTATTCCCAACACGTATGAAGTTTATTTTAATATCTCTGCAGAAGATCTAGTTGCACGGATGAATAAAGAGTATAACAGGTTTTGGAATGATGAGCGAAAGAGAAAGGCGGACTCACTGGGACTATCACCCATTGAGGTGTCGATACTGGCATCTATTGTTCAGGCGGAAGCTGTGAAAGATGATGAGGCACCCTCTATTGCGGGCCTTTATCTCAATAGATTAAAAAAAGATATTGCTTTACAGGCGGATCCAACCCTGGTGTATGCAGTAGGAGATTTTACTTTAAAACGTGTACTCAATGAACATAAAGAAGTAGACTCTCCATACAATACCTACAAACATGCAGGACTTACCCCAGGCCCCATTAATATGCCACGCATTGTTATGATAGATGCAGTGTTAAATGCAAAGTCACACAACTATATTTACATGTGTGCCAAAGAAGACTTTTCTGGATATCACAATTTTAGCTCGAGCCTGAGTCAGCATCTTATCAATGCAAGAAACTATCAACGGGCACTTACAATTGAGCAAAGAAAAGGCAGAGCTTTACGCAATCAATAATGTACATTTCAGAAACCTATGTGCGTGTTAGATATGGAGAAACAGACCAAATGGGTTATGCCTATTATGGTAATTACGCAATGTATTTTGAAGTAGCCAGGGTAGAAAGCCTGAGACAATTGGGGATGACGTACAAAGAGCTTGAAGAAATGGGCGTGATGATGCCAGTGTTGGAGAACAAATCAAAATACCTTTCCCCTGCACGATATGATGACGAATTGAGGATTGTAACTACAATTAGAGACAAGCCTGGAGTACGAATCCGATTTGAATATGAAATTTTTAACGAAGCGGGAAAGCTGATTCATCAGGGAGAAACGTTGTTGGTATTTGCAAATAAGATAAGTGGTCGCCCATGCAGGCCTCCGGTGGCTTTTGATAAAGTGCTTGAACCCTTTTTCAAATGAATTTTACGATAAGAAAATGGATTTTAAGATTCCCTTCTCTCATGCTGATTCGAGGTTGGATGAAGAAGGTGAAATTCAAAAGATATCATAATCTATCCCTCTATCGGTTTATTAAAATATTTATTTCCAACATCCAGAAGGATGATCTTATTAATAAGGCCAATGGGGTCGCTTACAATTTTATCTTAGCGATTTTCCCTGCCGTTATTTTCTTGTTTACACTCACTCCTTACATTGCTCGGTACTTCCCTGCGGTAAACAGAAATAGCATCATGGAGTTCATGGGAGAGATGCTTCCCCCAAGTATGTATGAGGTGATCTCTTCCACAGTATTTGATATTATTAGCAATCAAAGAGGGGGTCTGCTAACATTCGGTTTTTTATTTGCGCTTTACTTATCTACAAATGGAATGATGGCTTTGATGCGTGCATTTAATGCATGCTATCAGACAGTAGAACGCAGAAGCGCTATCAGAATGAGAATAACTGCTACAGGTCTAACTTTTATGTTAGCCGTTGTACTTATTCTGGCCGTTGCTCTTCTGGTTGTGGGTCAGTTGGCAATTGATTACGTGGCCGCCAACCTGTCTGAGTTCAGCAACTTTGATTTTGATAACTATACCATATACGTACTACTGGTGCTGCGATTTCTGGTAATATTTATTGTGTTCTTTTTAGCCATTTCTTTTATCTATTATTTTGGCCCTGCTGTTCACTATAACTGGAATTTTTTCTCCATAGGTTCTCTAATAGCCACATTAGGCACTCTGGGCATATCTTATGTGTTCTCCTATTACATTACCAACTTCGGTACTTACAACAAAATATATGGTTCTATTGGTGTGTTGATTGCATTAATGATTTGGGTCCAGTTGATTACAGTTGTGCTTTTATTTGGGTATGAAATCAATGCAAGTCTTCACCGGGGAATAAAGTTGGAAGCCATTGAAGTACACAAACGACAAATGCGAATTGCCAACCAGGCAGATCAACAATCGGATTAAATTTTTTTGATTTGTGTGAATTAAAGTTCAATTGTTGTTATTCTGTTTTAGTACGGGTCATTGAAATAAAAAAAGGCTGCCCTTTTGAGACAGCCCCTTTTTTAGCCATTGAACAAATACTTAGTTTCCGTATCCATCATTTTGATTCATATTGGGATTAGAGAGTGTTTCGTCACGAGGAATAGGAAACACTAAATAATCAGGATTATCAAGGGATACTGGAGCCGAGGAGTTCTTTCTGTTAACTGAAGAAAGAACGGTTAAGGCCTTGCCTGTGCGTACCAAATCAAACCACCTGTGACCCTCAAACGCAAACTCAAATTTATTCTCTTTGGCAATAGCATCAAGTAAGGCGCCATCAGCTAAAGCGTCATAATCAGCTACACCAGCCCTGTTGCGTATTTCATTCAAGTCATCTTCTGCACCAGCATACCCCTTTATAGCACGGGCTTCTGCGCGAATTAAATACATTTCCGCAACACGAAGAATGTGTACGTTGTCATCATCATTGGCCTTTTTGTACTTTGTTGGATAATATACGCCCTGTATTGCATCAAATCCGAACATGGTACCTCTTACATCATTTGTATTGGCTTGAATTTCCGTAACAAAGTCTTCATGAACAGCCAATTCTCCTCGGCCACCTTGTGCTCCGGGGAAATACCAGTACCTCACATCACTTTGATCAATATTGTCGAAAGACAATTCGAAAATGGATTCTGTAGTTAACTTGTTCGAGTAGATTGCTTCATAAGAAGGCTCAAGCGCATAACGAGGGTCGTCAATAACCAACGTAGCATAGTCAATAGCATCATCATACTCTTTCATGTAAAGATGGTAACGACCTAACAAAGCACGGGCACTTCCTTTTACTGCCGATGATCTGCTTGCTCCGTCACTTCCCTGGTTTTCAGGAAGGAGAGTAAGAGCCGTTTCAAGATCCATCCTTACTTGTTCGTATGATTTAGCAATGGTCTCCCGAGACAAATAGATAGATTCATCGATTTGAGTAGCGGGCTTTAGCGGTAATGCTATTCCGTATTTTCCTGACTCACCTGGAATACCTCCAAATGTTCTTACCAAATCAAAGAACATTAGGCCTCGTAAAAAATAAGCCTGGCCAAGGTAGTTGTTCTTCTTTTCATCGGTTAAGTCAACAATACCGGGAACATTGGCTATAATATTATTAGCCTGGTTCACCCCCTTGTATGCCCTTTCATAAAACTGTGTAATCTCTTGATTACTTGCGTCAATTGAGTAAGTGTCCAATTCCCTGTAGAAATCCCATGTTCCTACACTTTGCGATAGGTCACTGGCACATTCAGTTTGGTGAATAAAAGAGCCTCCGTAATAGTCAGCATCCTGTAATTGATTGTAAAGTCCTGCTAATGCCGCAGCAGCTGATTTAGCGTTGCTAAAAGCCGTTTGATCTGATATCTGTACCTGCGGCTCCTGGTCCAGCACATTGCAAGACATCACACCAGCCAGCAGAATCAGTGATAAATATTTTCTTTTCATTTACTTTTTGTTTTTTGATTATGGTATTTCATACCTAAGTATAATTAGAATGTTAGATTAATACCACCCATTACAACACGAGGTTGAGGCATAGTATAAAAATCAACACCTTGAGTCAATGCAGTAGAGGCAGTTGCGTTTACTTCCGGATCCATTCCTGAGTAGTTGGTAAACGTGAGTAGGTTTTGCCCTGAAACATAAATACGAGCGTTGCTCAATCCAATCTTGTTTACTAGCGAAGACGGGAATGTGTATCCGATAGTAATGTTCTTGAGTCTTACATAAGAGCCATCTTCAACCAAACGAGACGGGCGCAAGTTGGCTGCATAATTAGCATTGGTCATTTTTGGGACCATGGTTATGTCGCCAGGTTTTTGCCAGCGATCCAATTGACTCGTCATAAAACTCGTGTTACGTGTTCCGCCATGTTCCTGGAAAAACCTACTCCAGAACAATTGGTCATTGCCAATTGAATACTGAAAAAACACCATCATATCGATATTTTTGTATTTCAAGTTGTTAGTAAGACCACCAAAGAAATCAGGCCATGCATTGCCCACAATAAAGCGGTCAATATTTGGATCGAATGGCCTACTGTCATCTACTTGTCTCCATATAGGACTTCCATCTTCAGGCCTTACTCCTAGCTGCTCATGCATCCAGAATGAATATAATGAAATGCCTTCTTCTAGACGTATAATATCCCTATTGTAAACGGGGATAGCCTGAGCCAACTTTACAATTTCATTCTTGTTTTGCGCCACGTTGAACAGGACATTCCAACTGAAGTTGGACTGTTTTACTACATCTCCGGAGATTGAAAGTTCAATTCCTTTGTTCCTCATTTCACCAAAGTTCTGGAACAATGAATTAAATCCGGTAGTGCGGGGTACAGGGACCTCCAACAACAAGTCTGTTGTCTTCTTGTCGTAGTAGTCAAAAGTTAGATTTAGTTTGTTTTGGAAAAGACCCATGTCGAAACCAACATCAAACTGTCCGGTGCGCTCCCATTTCAAATCAGGGTTGCCCAACTGACTAGCTTCGGTGCCCGGGGTTGAGGTATAGTTAGCTCCACCAGTCCATAATCCTCTGGATTGGAAATCATTGATTCCATTCTGGTTTCCTGTTACACCATAACTCACTCTAAGCTTCAAGGTGCTCAAGGCATTGATGTCATCCATGAACGACTCTTCAGTAACTACCCAACCTAAGGCAACTGAAGGGAATGTTCCCCACTGGTTAGCCTTACCAAATCGCGATGAAGCATCACGTCTCATATTTACGGTGAACAAATATTTGTCTTTGTACCCGTAGTTTATTCTGGTGAACAATGAAGCGATACCCCAGCTCGAACCAATAGAAGAAGATTGCTGCACGGCAGCAGAAGCTATTCTCGTAAAGTCATCACTTGGAAACCCTGTTCCAGAGGCGCGAGTCTTTTCTACTACTGATTCTTGTAATGTAGTTCCAAGAAGAACTCCCAAGTTATGACCTGAACCAAAACGTTTCTGGAAATTCAGTACATTTTCCTGAATCCAGCTTTCGGAAGTAGTCACTGCAGAGACAGCACTTCCATTTACCGCGGCACCCGAATTCAATTTGGTGTTGATATAAACATCTTCTCTTATGCTTGAATAGTCTTGACTATAGGTAGACCGAAGGGATAACCCTGGAAAGAATTCATATTCTGCATAAAGATTTGCCAACACCCTATTAGTTTTCATGGAAATGTTGTTCTCATTGATTACAGCAAGCGGGTTTTCAAAGATGCTAAACTTGGTATAAGAACCATCCGGTTGATAAGCAGGTAGGTTAGGAGGAAAGAAAAAGGTGCCCCCCAATGCTCCGTTAATATTATCATCGTTATTTAACCTGTTGCGTGTGTTCTTTGAATAAAGAATACTGGTACCAACCTTCAATTTGTCAGTAACAAATGCATCGAGATTTAATCTTCCTGTGGCACGGTCAAACTCACTTGGTTTAATAATACCTTGCTGATTGAATTTGGAACCCGAAAGCATGTACTGAATGCTATTGTCACCTCCAGTAACCGAAACATCAAAGTTGCTGATTGCAGCTTCTCTGAATATTTGATCGGGATAATTGGTGCTCACTGCATTGGCAGGATCCGAATAGATGGGAGACCCACCATTATTTACAGCTGCCTCATTGCGAAGCATTTCATACGTGGGGCCATCTACAAGGTCAGGTTTTTTCCAAACGTTTTGAACACCATAATAAGAACCCACATTGATTTTGGTTCCTTTATTGTTACCTCTTTTGGTAGTAATTAAAACCACACCATTAGCGGCACGTGCACCATAAATTGCAGTTGCGGAAGCATCTTTCAGAACTTCGATTGATTCAATGTCCGCAGGGTTGATATCAGCCATCGGGTTAGATAACTGACCGCCAACACCTTCATTGGCTAGGTCCCCAGAATTAGCGATAACAGCTGATTGCATAGGGATTCCATCAATTACGTATAGAGGGTCATTGCCTGCATTTACTGACGTTGATCCTCGCACACGTACTGAGATTCCTCCGCCTGGGGTTCCCGAGCTAGAAGAAACAAGTACACCTGACGCACGCCCCTGCATTAATACATCTGGGCTAGGTGATGGTAAATTTTCAATTGCCGATTTGTCAATTGAAGAAATTGAGCTAGTAAGCGTCTTCCTTTCTTGCTCACCATATCCTGTCACAACAATTTCCGATAGTTGTTGTACATCTTCAGCCATCTTCACATCAATTTGGGTATTAGTTCCTACAAGGACTTCCTGTGTTTGGAATCCAATGAAAGAAAATACCAGTCTTGAATTGTCTGATGGCACTTGAATAGTATAGCTACCATTAAAATCGGTAACTACTCCAGTTGAAGTACCTTTCACAAGTACATTCACACCAGGTATACCTGATGCATCGTCCGAATAAGTAACCGTCCCGGTTACAGTTCTGCTTTGTGCTTTTACAATTCCTGGAAGGAGGAACAGCAGAAGCAAAAAGATTAGTGGGTAATTTTCACTCATAGTTTGTATGTTAGTTTAAACTTTGAAAAAAATATCGGCAGAATGTATTGTAGCAAAATTTAAAACTGTATGAATGAGTATTAGGCTCTTTAAAGGGTAAATAACTCACCAGTTTAAAAAAGTGTCAAAGATTTGTACAGGTGGTATACCATTGAAATAAATTGGTGAAAAAAATATTTTATCTATACAGGTTGCGCTAAAAGAGCTCTCAAAAATGAAAATGTTTAAGAACGACCACTTGTTTTCTAATGAGGTAAAATGAATTGGATTTTGCAAAGCGAAAGGATCACGTTAAGGCGCCCCATTTTTTTGGGAGTGTCAAGCAAAAACCTGACTATCATCAGAGCCTTCGCTTGCTGAACCTGCCTTCCGAATTCAGAGGGGAGGGATTATGAGACATGGTCTCTTATGAGGGAGTGCAAAGAAAACCAAACTACAGTTCGCTTCGCTTGCATTGTTTCTGTGCCAATCCTTCAATCAAGTCAAACAAAAGTTGGAGCCTAGTCTCTAAAGCCCCTAGAGACTCGGAGCCGTTAATTTGTTTTTCTTTTGCAGTGTCTGCCTGCCGCAGGCAGGGAGGAAGGATGATCCCTTTTAGGGGAGTGTCAAATTCATCAAAGTCCTCTCCGTTCCTTCGAGGTTTTTTATTGCTAGTGTCGCCTTTGAAAACTTCATTTTCCGGGCTTCACTAACAAAAAAATCCCGCTCTCGCGGGACTTTGATTTATTAGCAGAGGAGGAGGGATTCGAACCCCCGGAACCTTGCGGTTCAACGGTTTTCAAGACCGCCGCATTCGACCGCTCTGCCACTCCTCTGTAGGTGCACCATGGTCGGATTCCTACCCAAGCGCGATCGGACGGCAAAAGTAATTGATAATTCGTTTTCACCAAAGGAGTGACTCATTACTCACTGCTAAAATCAGGAAAGGTTTTCTTGAGATCTTTGTCTGAGTAGTCGCTTCGGCTCGGCTTACTGGCATCTATCTCTAATATCACCAATTTCTGATTGTTGATAATAGGAAGGAGCTTGTCCCGGTCAATATCGAACTCCTGGTTTCTCCGACTCGATTTAAGCGCATACTTTCTGGCAAAATTGTCTCCCGCTATCTGAAGTTGATTTCGTATCTCAACATTGACCTTCATTTTCTCCAAAATATCGTTTTTCGACTTTCCCAAAAGCTCTGTGGCTTCAAGTGTACCTAATGTAAGCACGGTTGTACCCCCAATGGCAGAGACAACTTTTGAAGGATCTGTAGGAAGGATAACAGGGGAGAGGCCTGTGGTGGCGCCCAGAGAGGCATTGATCAAAGCCCTATTTTTCTTGCCTTTTTTAGCTTTTTTGTATGCTTTTGAAAGTGTTTCGTGATTATCATCCAGAATATCAATAAGTGCTTTTGTCTGAATAAGTGAATTCCGATACTTGATGTAGGATAGTTTATCCTTCTCCTCAATATTCTCGGCATCTTTAACAACCACCCTTACCTTGCGTTGCGTTCGGTTGTTGGCATTGTCGATTGCAAAAAATGTAAAGTCAACTGTTTTTGTTGCATCAGCCTCCTCCACAAAATCATATCCTGGTGTCCATATAAACTCAGATTGTACTTTTGTGTTTTCTCTAAAGCTCTCCTTAGGTACCTGAGGATCAGTGGATACAAAACCAACTTCAGCAATATTCTCGTCTCCATTTGGGTCTGATACATATATTTTTAGGTTAACAACATCGTTTTCAGATACTGTTAAGGCACTGTCTCCGGGCACAATCAATATTTCTGGTGGCAAATCCATTTGTGTTTGAGCAATTTTTAATTTTCCCAAACTTGTGGCCTTGTCAGGTTGGTCTTCAACAATAAACTCAATGGTAAGCGGTTTGTCCCTCAAGGCATAAAACTGACTTTTTGATGGGGTCCAGGTAAACAGTCCTTGCGAACTGAGATTAGCTCCTTGTGGCATTTTTTCTTGTACCGGTCTAAAAGTAATTGGATCTCCGTCCAGGTCTCTAACATACTCTGCAGGTATTTGATAACTATTACTGGAGGCCATCTTCACATATACAACCGGCAGCTCTTCAATGGAGGGGGGTCGATTTTTATGAAGCACAGTAAAAGTAATTGGTGTGCGAGCTTTTCGACCATCTTCCAAGGATACTTCAAAGATTACATTGAAATCCTTTAGTTTCTCAAGCCTATCAACCAAATCAAAGCCTGGCTTCCAATAGAAGTTTCCCAACGTATCGAATTGCATCCCTGTAGATTCAAAGCCATCTAAACTAAAAAACCTTGGGGGAACTGAATCTCTAACTTTGAGTGTGAATTTTAGCTCATCACCCTCCGACAAAATATTCCATCCGTATTGGAAAGGGAAAATCAGATCTTGTGCGAGTACCAGATTAGAACAACAGACAAAGATTAAAATAATTACTTTCTTCATAGTTTAGAATCTGAGCAAATTTAAGGCCTCTAGTATACCAAAGCGCCAATAACTGCTAAATTCAGCCTATCAATTTGATTACTGGTAGATATGGCTAAAAAAGAGAAAGCATATAATTTTTTTGATGACGTTTATGATGTTGTGAGATTGATTCCAAAAGGGCGAGCTACCAGTTATGGAGCTATTGCCACTTATCTGGGTACTAAGATGAGTGCACGAATGGTGGGATGGGCCATGAATGCAGCTCACAATGATAAAACAATACCAGCGCATCGGGTGGTCAATAGAAATGGGCAGCTTACCGGTAGGTTTCACTTCAAAACACCCACAACGATGCAATACCGACTTGAAAGAGAGGGGTTGAAAGTGGAAAATGACTCAATAGTTGACTTTTCTACGGTTTTTTGGGATCCATATAAGGAATTGGGCTAGGCTAATTGGGATTCAATTTCCCAGAATGGGATTAATCCAAAAATGAAACGTTGTTTTCGGCTTGTTTTGGCTGTTTTAGGTGGTGGCACGCCATTCGTATATGTCTATTCAAAAATTGAATAAAAAAATATAAACGAATAAAACATGAAAACGCTTAGCATCATCCTTATCTCTTTCTTCTCTATATCTGCTAACTTATTTGCAGCTAATCCTGATCCAATTGCGGTTGTAGAAACCAGTCAGCAAGACCATTTTGTAATGAAGGTTGACAAAGATTTGTTCGGTGGAGAAGTACTGGTTACTTATTCGACAGGAGAAGTGGTAACAACAATGACTATCAAAAGGAAAAAAATGGTTATTGATTTTGATAAAGTGAAATTTGGATCTTATACCATCAAAGTAGTAAAAGATGGCGTTGAGATTAACGAGTTTAATTTCAATAAAGAACTCATCTTAAGTCAAGTTATTAGATAATTGATTGTCGGTTGGTTTAATCTGGAAGGTCGCTCATTTGAGTGACCTTTTTTTATGCTCGCTAAATTATCACCAAATCAAATGAGCAAATCTTATAGTGACCATAATGATCAGGTTTTTGTACACACCTGATAACCATTGAACGTTTGATGGGATTCGCCAAAAGGTAGCTTACCGGATGAGTTACCCAGGCAAGCTGCAGGAACAAGTTTCTCCTTACTCCACATTCTCTGAGAACACCAAAAATGGATTCCCAAAAGATTATTGAATTCTCAACTTGGGTTTGACTTGCCCTAATGGGATTATAATTCCCAAATTGGGATGAGCGTAAAACACAAAACCACGTTTTTGGCTCTTTTTCGATGGTTCATACGATGGCACGCCATTCGTATATGTTTATTCAAAAATTAAATAAAAAAAATAAAAGAATAAACATGAAAACGCTTAGCCTGATACTTACCATTTCTTTTTTCACTTTGTCAGCCGATTTATCTGCGATGAGCCTGGATACACAACCGGATTCGATTGAAGTTGTAGACTCTAAAAGAATTGATGTGATGGTTTTAAAGTTTAATAAAGACCAGGTTGGAGGTCAAGTATTTGTGACCTATTCTGATGGGGAAGAAATATCAAAAGTAGAAATCAAAAGGAAAAAAATGATCATCGACTTCAATAAGTTAAAATTTGGATCGTATAAAGTTGCAATTGTTAAGGAAGGTAAAGAAGTCGCAGTATTTAATTACAACAAAGAACTGGTTTTAAGTGAAGTTGTTAGATAATTGATTGTCGGTTGGTTTAATCTCGAAGGCTACTCACTGAGTGGCCTTTTCTTTTTGGCTGATTAAGAACAAGCCAAAGTAAGTAAGCAGACCATTAATAATTAAATTTTCATAGCCTACCTGATAACCATTGAGCATTTGAGGTGCGTTTACGACCAAAATGTAGCAAAGTAGAGGAGCAAGTAAACAAACGACCGGAACAAGCTTTCCTCTTACTTCTCTTTTACTGAAAATACCAAATGCAAACAGGCCGAGGAGCGGACCATAGGTATACGTAGCGGCCATTAACACTGCGTCAATTAAGGTTCGTTCGTTGATTTCTTTAAAAATCAGGATGATAATGAGAAACAGAACTGAAAATCCTACATGAACGATGTTTTTCTGTTTTTGCTTTACTGCCTCAGGTTTGTTTTTGAAATTGAGGAAATCAATACAAAAAGAAGTGGTTAAGGCTGCAAGGGCAGAATCAGAGCTGGCGTAAGTAGAAGCAGTGATCCCCAACAGGAAAAGTATAGCAGCCAATAATCCAAATTCGTGAAAGGCCAGCATTGGAAAGAGTTCATCGCTCACTGCGGGCAATTGAATGTTAAACTCCGTACTATAGAGATAAAGTAAAGCACCCAGCACCAAAAAGAGAAGATTCACAACCACGAGTGTGCTGCTTAGCCAAAACATATTTTTCTGCGCTTCCTTCAGGTTTTTGCAAGTGAGGTTTTTTTGCATCAGGTCCTGATCCATTCCTGTCATGGTAAGGGCGATAAAAGCTCCTCCAAAAAATTGTTTGGGAAAGAAAAGCTTACTGTTTGGGTCATCGAAAAAGAAAATACGGGAATAATCACTTTCAAATACCAGCGACAGCAGGCCGCCAAAGCTTAGCTCCATTCGTTGTGCTATTAATACCACAGAAATGACAACTGCCAGGATCAGAAATGTAGTTTGAAAGGTGTCTGTCCATACGATTGTTTTTATTCCTCCTTTAAAAGTATAAATCCAAATAAAGAAAATGGTAATGACCACAGTAACGAAAAAGGGTATATCCCAGGCATCGAAAAGGAACAATTGCAACACAGAGGCTGCCAGAAAAAGTCTGAGAGAAGAACCTACTGATCTTGAAAGGAGAAAAAAGAACGATCCGGTTTTGTAGGAAATGCGATCAAATCTGTCTTCAAAAAAAGAATAAATAGAAATAAGGTTTAATCGATAGTATAGTGGGAGTAGTATTCCAATAATAGCCCAATAACCAATGACATACCCTAATACCACCTGGAAATAGGAGAAAGCGGTGTTGTTTACACTTGCAGGTACGGAAATAAAAGTAACTCCGGAAAGCGAGGCTCCAATCATTCCATAAGCCACCAAATACCATGGAGATTGTCTGTTGGCAGTAAAGAATGTATCGGATGTTGCTCCTTTGGAGGTAACTACTGATATGGCTATTAAAACAGCGAAATAACCAAGCAGTATAAATAGGACAAGTGTGGGACTCATAGCGGGTTGTAAGCGATAAAACTTGTTATTTTTTTTTACTTTTGAAACAGGAAGTTGAAAACAGAGTTGATTGTTGAACAGAGAGGTTATGAAAATGTCGAATCAGGAACAGGAACTTGTTGAAGTTCTCGAATCCATTGAGACTACAGATGCGAAGGACCTTGTGGTTTTTAATGATGACTTCAACACTTTTGAGCATGTTATTCAGACGTTGATTAACGTTTGCAGGCATACACCAGAGCAAGCAGAACAATGTACATGGATAATTCATCACCGAGGTAAATGCACTGTAAAGAACGGATCTTTTGAAGAACTACAACCCATGCGTCAGGCGATATGTGAAAAGGGGATTGACGCAAAAATACTTTAGCAGCTTTTAAAATATGGAATATCCCTCCAAGCTTATTGAAGAAGCTGTAAACGAAGTGTCTAAACTGCCCGGAATCGGAAAGAAAACAGCACTTAGGTTAGTGCTTCACCTGATTAAAGAAAGGGATGTAAGTACCTATGCACTTACAGAATCTCTTAATAAGCTTCGGGCCAATATTGTTTTTTGTAAGCACTGCCATAATATCTCTGATGAGGAGGAATGTTCAATTTGCAGGAGCCATAGGAGAGATAGAAGTATTCTTTGTATCGTAGAAGAAACCGTTGATGTGTTGGCTATTGAAAATACATCTCAGTATTCAGGTTTGTACCATGTGTTAGGTGGCGTAATATCTCCAATGAATGGGATAGGACCATCAGAGTTGAAGATTGAAACCCTCATACAAAGAGTTTCCCATCCTGGGTCGGAGGTAAAGGAGATCATTCTTGCGCTGAGCCCTACCATGGAGGGTGATACCACTGCCTTTTACGTTAGCAAAAGACTGAAGGAGTTTTCGATAAAATTGAGCTCCATTGCCAGAGGTATTCCCATTGGGGGAGATCTGGAGTATGCGGATGAAATTACATTGGGGCGCAGTATTCTTGGACGGACACTGTTCAACTAGCATCCCTTATTTGGATTGAAAGTCTGTATTAAAATGTCTGCAATAAGTCAAATCATTGTTTCCCTTCTTGATTTATATGATTTTCTTTGCATGAAATCTTTTTGAACCGATAACTATGAAAGAAACACTTTCCAACCGCATTGAAGCAATTGAAGAATCTGCAACACTGGCCATGGCTGCAAAGGCCAGAGAATACAAATCACGAGGAATAGATGTAATCAGCCTTAGTTTGGGCGAGCCTGATTTTAAAACCCCTCAACATGTGTGCGATGCGGCCAAAAAAGCCATAGATGACGGTAAATATTTTGCTTATCCTCCTGTGGCAGGGTACCAGGATTTAAGGGAGGCATTGGCAGCCAAGTATACCTCGCAAAATAATGTTCCTTATAAAGCAGAGAACATTGTGGTGTCCAATGGGGCTAAACAATCCATTGCCAATGCAATGATTGCGCTGCTCAATCCCGGTGATGAGGTGATCGTTTTTTCTCCGTACTGGGTAAGTTATGATGCATTAGTGCGCCTGGTGGAAGCTATCCCAGTAATGGTGAAAGGAACCCTCGAAAATGATTTTAAAGTGACTGCCGAGCAAGTGGAAAGGGCGATTACACCAAAGACAAGGGCCATTATTTTTTCCTCGCCTTGTAATCCTACCGGATCTGTATTCTCCAAAAGTGAACTGGAGGCCATTTCTCAGGTGGTCTTGAAACATGAGAACTTATTGGTAATCGCTGACGAGATTTATGAACATATCAACTTTGCCGGAGGCAACACCAGTATTGCCTCCTTGCCTGGCATGTTTGAAAGAACAATAACCATTAACGGTTTTGCCAAGGGCTTTGCCATGACAGGCTGGAGAGTTGGTTATCTTGCTGCACCAAAATGGATTGCGAGTGGTAGTAATAAAGTGCAAGGACAATTAACTTCTGCCAATTGCTCTATCGCACAACGTGCTGCACTGGCAGCCATTACCAGTGATTTAACTCCTACACTAAAAATGGTAGAAGAGTACAAGCGTAGGAGAGACATTGTCTACAACCTGCTAAAGGAAATGCCGGGCATTAAAGCCAATTATCCACAAGGAGCATTTTATTTCTTTCCGGACGTAAGTTATTACTATGGCAAATCGGATGGAACCAATGTTATTAACAATGGGGAGGATTTTTGTATGTATCTCCTTGATAAAGCTCAGGTCTCGATGGTCGCTGGAAGTGCTTTTGGCGAAGAGAAATGTGTGCGTCTTTCGTATGCTGCTTCTGAAAAGGAATTGGTAGAAGCATTGAAAAGAATGAAGGAAACACTTTCTCATTTAAAGTAAATGAAATCCCTGGAAGAAGTTTTTGATGCTTTTAGCGGACTCACTGTTCTTGTGATTGGTGACATCATGTTGGACAGTTACATCTGGGGAAGCGTTGATAGAATTTCTCCGGAGGCTCCCGTTCCCATTGTTCGTGTTAAAAAAAGAGATTTTCGATTGGGAGGTGCGGCCAACGTAGCACTCAATGTGCAGGCGCTTGGCGCCAAACCCATTTTATGCGCTTTGATTGGTGACGATGATGCTGGAAATAAATTGTTGGATTGTCTCAATCAACAAGGAATGAGTAAAGAGGGGATTGTAGTAAGCAAGAACAGACCCACCACCGTAAAAACCAGATTGATTGCGAGCCATCAGCATGTAGTGCGTGTGGATGAAGAATCTGATCAGGAGTTGTTGAAGGAGGAAGAGGAAGAATTATTAAAGCAAATCCAACAGCTGATTGAGGGCTGTGATGCCATTATTTTTGAGGATTACGATAAGGGAGTAATTAACGCAAGCTTAATTGAAAAGACTGTTGCCTTTGCAGCTAAGAAAAATATTCCAACAATTGTTGATCCTAAGAAAAGAAATTTTTTGTCTTATCAAGGGGTAACTCTTTTTAAGCCTAATTTAAAAGAGCTGCGGGAGGGATTAAAACTGGATATTGATGCGGGCGATGATATGCAGGTGAAGAAGGCTGTAGAAAAACTAAAGGAGATTTTGAATGCCGGTGTGATGGTAACTCTTTCTGAGCATGGAATTTATATTGATCACCTCGCTGAGCAAAAAAAATATCCTGCGCATAAGCGTGAAATTGCTGATGTTTCGGGTGCTGGGGATACTGTTGTCAGCATCGCTGGGTTATGTGTAGCGCTTGGAGTGAAGCCCGGATTAATTGCCGCGCTTTCTAACCTTGGAGGAGGGCTGGTGTGTGAACACACTGGCGTTGTGCCCATTGATAAGACCAAACTTTTAGCCGAAGCGATTGAAATGAAGTTTGAAAAGTTTCTCTAGTTTTTGTCAAACTGCTTTTCTAGGGAGATCTCTTTTTCTAAGTCGCTGATTATTTTCCTGTCCAGCGGGCTCTCTTTAATCACATTGTAGTTATCCCAAAAAGCTTTGTTGTACCGGTAGTCCTGATACTGAAGACCATAGTTTTTCATTTTTTCTGTAGTGCCAATGTATTCAGTCGTATTGGGGTAAACTTTGTTGATCAGAAGTTGTTGATGCAGTTGAGTTTCAAACTTGAGCTCATCCGTTTTACCATCGTACCAGTTGATTTTTGAATCGAGGGTAATGTAGTTTAGAAAAAGCTCTCCGTTGTAGGATTTGAAATCGATTATCCTTTTTATGTTCACAAATTTGCTTACCAGTCCTCTTCTTTTTCGAATCACCTTTTGCTCATCATTTTCATATTCGAGCCTTACAATCCCATAAGTATTTTTATCAACATAGATGATGAGATCATAGTCATATTTCTGGGAGAGGACATACACCGGATGTCCGTTATAGTAAGAATCTTTCTCTCTGATCATTCCTTTGAAAAAAATCTCCTCCTCAGGGAATTGACGGTAACGTATGTTATTATGCAGCAAAATATCCTCCAGTAGATTTCCTTCATCAAAATAGGCTGTGAATTTATTTTCATAACCAAGGCTGCGCCTTACCTCTTGCAGCGCCACGCGTTCCCTGAGTTTAAATTTGTTTCTTGGTGCCTGATAGTCCTCATCGAAAATTTTAACCGCAGCTTCCAACAGAGAAACATAGGTGCCGCCTACTTCTTTAATGTCGCGATAAAATCCATCGAGAAGAAAAGGTTTCATCGGATAATTTTGCGTAATACGGCCAAGGGCTATGCTTAGAATTTCTCCTCCTCTTAAAGAATCGGAGACAACCACTTCATCTAGAAATTGAGTGGACTTAACCATTTCAATAATGGTAACATTATTTGTTACTGTCCATGCCGGGTCTTCGTAAGGTAAGTAGCCAAGCATGTTTATCACCAGTACATCATTTCGGAATTCTATCGGAATGTGAAAATCGAACTCTCCCAGTAGGTTGGTAATGGTACCAATGGGTTTGTTTTTTAATCCAACTGATGCAAACGGTAATGGCTCTTTTGTTTCCCGATCTACTACCTTAGCGCTAATCGTCAGTGTTTGCGCATGGAGTAGGCCAGACAAAAGAAACAATACTGTAAAAATAAAGTGGCTTCTATGAATAATCATTGATGGTATTCCCCCTAAAGATAGAAACAATCTGACTGCTAAAATGGTGTACTTATCGATCATATGGTCATTTTAACCTGGGAAAGAAGGGGATAACACTCTTTCTTTCCAAATCGCTAAATTTATGACACAAACTTCCTCACTTTGAAACTAATTGACAACATACCAAGGGTGTGGAGACGGGCGTATATGCTCATCTGTCTCTGGTATGCAATCAATTTTCTTATCAGTGCCATATTCGAATGGAAGTTTGTTCATCCAGCTTCTTACGTTTTTTGGAATGCATTGTTTCTTTATGAGGCGTTATGTGTTTCTATAATTCTAATTTTTTTATGGTCACATTGGCTGTCACGTTATAAAGCTTCATTTCAGATATCTGCTCATGTGTTTGGGATACTGATGTTCTTTATGGTTATGGGAACGCTTTCCTATTATTTTACAGATTACCTCGATGGATTAGTGTATTTCGATCATTGGAAAGAATACATGTTGGAGCTCATGAGCTGGGATGCCCTTAGGTTTTATGATCAATACATTATAACGGTAGGTGTATATTATGTGATTCGTTATTTTCAGGGGTTGCAAAAACAGGAGCAGGAAAAGAGTGAGTTGGCAATAAAAAACAAGGAGATGCAAATTGCATTGCTGAAGTCACAAATCAATCCGCATTTTCTTTTTAACACTCTAAATTCTATCAGTACCTTGATGCACTCTAGTAAAGAAAAAGCACGTAGGGTCATTACTCAGCTATCTGATATATTTCGTTATGCCCTCGATTCTCACAGTGATGAAATGGTGAAGCTGATTCATGAAATTAATTTCATTAAAAATTATGTAAAGATTCAACAGGTAAGATTTGGAGAGCGATTACAATTTGAAACTGATATTGATCCGGATTGCCTTGGAATAGAAATACCTCCAATGATTCTTCAGCCTTTGGTGGAAAATGCTGTAAAATATGGAATTGGACCTAAAGAGGATGGTGGCACTATTTATTTGACCGTGAGAAGATCTGGTAAAATCATTTTCTTTGAAGTGCGAGACAATGGGTTGGGATCAAAGGCCAAGCAGATAATGGATGGTAGTTCAAGTGGGGTAGGGATGGCCAATACGGATCAACGATTGAAAAGCTATTATGGACGACAATCAGGGTTGAGAATACGAGCCAATGACAAAGGGTATGCCGTAAGCTTTTTTATTGAAGAGAGAGAAAAAAAGAATGACAAAGAAGAAAAAGACGAACCAGAATTAGAAAAACAAGCTGTATGAATATAACCTGTATCATTATTGATGATGAGAAGTTGGCACGTGAGCTACTTCATGAGTTTTTAGAGTCTTTTCCAAAGATTGAAATTATTTCCGAGTGCGAAAAAGGTAAGGATGCAGTGGAGGCAATTGATTCTATGAAACCCGATTTAATATTTCTGGATGTGCAAATGCCAGGCATGAATGGTTTTGAAGTGCTTGAAAAAATTGAGCATGATCCTTATGTCATATTCACTACTGCATATGATCAGTATGCCATTAAGGCTTTTGAAAAGAATGCTGTTGATTATTTGTTGAAACCTATAGATGAAGAACGATTTACGCTGGCGGTAAACAGGGCGCTTACCCGCAAAAAATTGGAACAGAATAATATTGAGGAATTATTGAAGGGGTTAAGAGGAGAACGAAAAGAAAGTTACGAGTCTCATATCTTTGTTCAGAAATCCGAAAAACTCTTTAATTTGCCCGTAGAGGAAATTATTTATCTGGAAGCTTCCGGAGATTATACTATCATCACTACTAAAGCCGATCAATTTGTAAGTAGCTCTGGAATTGGTAAGCTGGAGGAAATTATGAACCCGGACATGTTTATCAGGGTGCATCGCTCTACTATCATCAACCTCAATTTTCTAAAAGAAATAGAAAGGCATTTCAATGGTGGGATGATTGTGAAAATGCAAAATGGTAAGAGCTTTCCCGTGAGCCGTACTTACGCTAAAGTAATCAGGAAGAAAGTGGTATAATTTTACATTGATTCGTCTAGCCAATTGTTTTGAATTAGCCAGTTTGTAATGAACGCGGTGTAACCATCCACATCGCGTGGGGTGTTGTAAAGAATGACGAACAAAATTTCTTTTTCGGGCACAGTAACATAATTGCAAAGAAAACCACCTTGACTTCCCGTATGGCCAACGGTTATTAGTCCGTCCGGGGTTTTGTCAATAAACCAGGACCATCCGATAAATGGTTCTGTCGCATCTTTCCAATTGCTCCAGGGAGTAATGGATTGGGACCGATCAACAATTGAATCAATTAAGAATGTTCCGTTGTGGAGTGCGTGTTCGTATTTGGCAAGCTCTTCTACTGAGCTCCACACGCCACCATTACCAGCAGCAGCAAATGTGGGCTCTTCGCCATAGTCTTTTTCAATCCATTCACCACCCCGGTTTAAATAGGCGTGCGCTACTCCGGTTTCAGGATGCGGGCCATCTGTGATCGTGGAGGATGTCATCCCCGAGGGGTCAAAAATGTTTTTTTGAACAAAATCCTGCCATTTCATTTTACTCACTTGTTCTACAATCAGCGCAAGACCATTATAGGCTGGATTAGAATACTCATACCGTGTACCGGGCTCAAAGACCAACGTATCGGTTTGGGTTACAGGATACCAATTTTCAGCATCTTTAGCTGTAAGATAAAATACAAAATCGGATTTAGTTTGACGATTATCAGGAAGTCCCGAAGTATGGGTCAATAGGTGCTTGATTTTAACCTTCGATGCAATTTCTTTGTTTTTAAAATCCGGAAAGTATTTGTCCATCGCATCTTCTACAGAAAGTTTACCCTGAGATTGTAAAATTAAAATGGCATTAGAAACAAATGTTTTTGATATGGATCCTACGTTAAACAATGTCTGAGAAGTGATCGCTGTTTTTGTTTCCATATCAGCAAGGCCATACGCTTTGTTGAAGATTACCTGATCTCCCTTCATAATCAGGATTGCTCCACCCGGTTCATCTGAAGGAATTGAATTTGAAAATAGTGAGTCCAGTGAGGAGGTAATTTCCTTGGATTTTTCTGGCGATGAACATCCGGCAAGACAAAGAAGTCCAAGTAGCATAATCATGATCTGTTTCATAAAAGCTAATTTATGTAACTGTTTTTCATAAAAAAAGCCACCTGATTGCTCAGGCAGCTTCCGAATGAATAAAGTTTCAACTTAGTTCCCTACTTCATGCCTCCAACTTTTTCCATTCGTATTTGTTATTACCACGATATTGTCACACTCACCATCCCCATAGTCGACCGTAATTTGCCGATTTCCGTGTTTGATTGACTTCACTCCCTCTACAGGAATGAATATTCCTTGTTGCTTACATTCTCTTGTATAAACGAGGGGCTCAATGATTTCGATGAAATAACCACGTCCATTCCGATGATTTCCTTCAGCAGTGCCGTACACAATTAACCTATCTAACAAGTTATTGTCGCCCAGATGATGCTCACGAATTCTGTGAACTGTTCTTTTGCCTTGTTTTCCATCTGGCCATGTCAGCAATACATTTACCATGTCTACTTTAAAGACGAGCACCCCAGTTCCATTTTCAGAAATATTGTTTACTGTGCGCAAGCCTTTTATAGAAATGTTGTTGATAAAATAATCTTCGAATTCAACAGTCCAGAATGAGCCAGGATTATTTCTGCGTCCTGAGTAGTCAATGACAAGCTTCCCTTTTCTTACGTTGCCTCTTGGTCCGGTGCACCCTTCACCAAAATCAATTACAATGGTTCCTGATTCTTCTGTTCCTGTTCTGGTTATTTGAGCACATGACAACCTTCCGTCTGGCTCTTCAGAAATTTTACCTCCGGATGATCCAGTTTCTTTTTCTAATTGAATGGAGGTCATTTCATCGACATCATCTAGATAATAATCACCCTGATTATCAAATTCTACGCTTTCCTGATCTTCAATCGAAGTGTCTGCATCAATATTATTCTCATTACAAGAAGTAAATATCAATGCCAGCAAGCCTATTGCAACCCAAATCATTTTATGAGAGGCAGACTTCTTTTCTTTTGTTATCATTTTCAAGGTCTTCATCTTTTGCTATGTTTTGATTTGGGGTTTAGACATAGCAGTGCCCGCAGGGTTTAATGCCAGGCCAAAAAAAGTTTTGAATGCCAGGCTATTTGTTTTTTAGACCTATTTCATCCAAAATCAAAACCCCTTTTTCAGTTTTGTTAAAATTCAGGGAGATACTCTTAAAGTGATCTAAACGTACTTTTTGGCTGGTGAAAGCAGCCATTGGGAGTTCAAATGTTTCCATAGTGGGTTCCCACACGTCTCCATAATTCTCTTGATTCAAGCCTTTTAATTTTACGTATTGAACTTTTAGCCTCGGTGTTATCTTTTTAACATCACTAATATTAATTACGGCTTCATTTCCCAGGCTATCCATCAATTGAATTTGGAAGTTTAATTCACTCGATTCGTCCCCCTTTTTTTTATTCTCCTTGTCTCCATCCTTATCTTTAAGTTCGTCTCCGTTTCCCTGTGCCATTGAAAACAGTAAGGACGAAGAGGGATCAATGGGTAAAGAAGATTTGAACGTAATCTTATAAGAGGCGACTTTCGCAGTCGAATCTTTTTCCCAGCCTAATATAACCGCATTGTTGCCTTGCGTGTCTTTGTCTCGGAATTTTAGAATGCTCTCCTTCCAAATTTTTAAATTATCTCCCATCGTAGTGGCACCAGCAATTGTGCCTGTGGTAACATCGATATCTTCTTCATAGGTGATAAGGCTTTTGGTGTTGGCGTCTTTGTACGTATTTACCAGTATTTGTTTCGGAAGCCAATCCTGGGCAGAGGCGGCATTTTTAAATAAACCATAATATCCGGGGTTATCGTGTAGTACAGTTTCAGCAAATGCCGATATGTACACTTTGGCAATTTGTTGTTGCTCTGCCATGGTCATCATAGGGGCGATGTTTAACAAGTACTTACCCGGAGCCCCACCATCATACTGGCCCCAAACACTATTGAATTGCCCATGATTGGCACCATGTACATATAGCCCTGACTTAAAATAAAATGCAGTGTCTGTAAAGGTTATTCGTTGATACTGGCGATAGCCAAAAAAACTGGCTTCATCACTGTCATAAGATCCTTGAATAGAGAGGTAATTGATGTTTTCGAGATTGATCCTTCGATCGTATCGCTTGTCGGTTGGTGCAATAGACACTATGCCTTTGATGCCAAAATTGAAATCAAATTTTTCGTTAGCGTCATCCGGAAAGTGGTTGAGCTTATTAAAAAGGGCAGCTATGTTTACCGCTTCACCCCCTCTGGAGTGCCCGGCCAAGACTACATTATCAAGATCGGCTTTTTGGTATAACTCATGCGAGGGATCGTTTGTCCAGGTTTTCCATTGCTCAAGATGTTTCAGTAGAAGCCAGCCGCGGGTAGGCATCTCCTTACCCATAAAATCCCCTGACCAAGTACCATTAATAAAATTTTCATCCACAGAAACCATTATAAAACCCCTGCTGGCTAGTAGTTCTCCCAAATAAGCATATCCAGGATCGGAATGTTCCTCCATTCCATGGTTGCCATGAACAATTAGGATGACTGGAAATTTTCCTTTGCCTTCAGGCATCCATACCCTGCCATTTAGTGGAAATTTCTTTACACCAAATCCCCAGTATCGTTGTCTCCATTTTGCTTTGGATCCTTTCCACTCTGGAAGAATTCGTGAGGCATCTACCGTTTTGCTTTTATATTTTACACCACTTCTAAACTCCGCTCTCCGTTTATCAGTACCACTTCCATATGTAAAAACCTGAGTTGAATACTTTCCCTTTTCACCCGGGTTAGTTATGCCTCTTTCCGAAAGTAAGGAAGTGGGAGTTTGCTCAAACGAGACTTTGTAAGGATCATAACCCTGGTAGAACAAGTAGTATCCACCTGTAATAAATAGAGCAAGGGAGGCTACAATAGATAGGACATGAAGAGCTATTAAATCAGAAGTGCGCCTGTATAGCACCATTACAGAGCCAAACAAAAATGTAATACCTACAATGATTGCTGCAAATCCGAGATAATAGATGTGTTGAGGAAATCCAAACCGAATGTAGCGAGCCAGGATAAGCGTACAAATAGTGCCAAAAAAAAGAGCAAATAGAAATGCAGGAATTTTACTAATCCATTTGTGAAGCAATGTGCCTATTATTCGAAACAACCAAAAGGCAATGATCCCGATAAGGAGTGTAGCAGATGCCATCATCCAGGTAGGTAATCCTGTACGAAAGAATACCCCAGAAAGCAGCATCACCAAAAAGCTTAGGGCAGCCAGACCGTAAAAAGCACCCCACCAAAAAGCGGTGTAGGAAGTTTCTTCACTTCTTGGTACCCGAATGAGATTGTTTAATCGCTTAATAATTGATATCATGAATTAAAGAGATTTTTCTAGCTTAAGATAGGAATGCCATTTCGGATGGCTGACCTTTAATCCATCAACGGATTATTTTTAGTTTAGCCTCTCTCTTCCAATGAGAATGAAACCCTATCTGATGTCTTCTTTTGGGCTAGTTTGTTGACCCCTTCTTGTGACAATTGAAGAATTCTTGGATACCCGCCTGTGGTTTGACAGTCCTTCATGAGTGCGATCAGATTGCCGGATGGGGTAAGTTGAACCGTTCCGGGCAAAACAGCTGACGTCAGCATATTATGGCCTGTTGGGTATTGAAAAGCAAACCCTTCGAGCCTATATCCCATTCTGTTATTCTCCTGACCAATAGATAATTCTTTGTTAAAAATTGATTTTTGTTCTGCTGCAGTAAGCAGCCCAAACTCTGGACCCTTGGTGCAAGGAAGGTGAGATTGAGAAAAAAAGGAAGGATCAGTTTTAACGTAGGATAAATTATGCACTGAGTTATCATACCCATTTATTGGAAGCTGTGTGCCCTTTTGAATAACACTACTCTTTGTTACAGGGGCAAAGTAGGATCGACTATTCATCACCATCTCTGTTTGAAATCCTCCCTTTACTGCCAAATAGCACCGCAGTCCATATTTTAATTTCCCAAACGAAAGCATGTCTGCCTCGGATACTTTTATTATTTTATTTAATGGAATTGCTTCTCCATTCAGTTGAGGAGATATATCTGCACCAGAGATTGCGATTTGAGTGTTGATAGAAAATAACAGCTTAGGCCCTGTCATTGTAATCTCCATGACGGCAGCTGCTGGTGCGTTATTTAACAAATGATTGGCCATCGATGCACTCTGTTCATCCATTACTCCTGAAACAGGCACACCGTACTTACGAAATCCAAACCTTCCCAAATCCTGAATGGAAGAATAAAGTCCTGAAGAGATTACTTCTACAACACCAGTCATGATGGATCAGCTTCTATTGTAAATGACTTTTGTTCTACTTCCTTCAAAATTTTTTGATGTTCATTCTTATTGATGGGATAGAATTGCAAGCAATCACCCGCTTGAACAAAACAGGGGGGGTCTTGTTCTGGATCAAATAAAAGCAATGGACTGTTTCCAATAATGTTCCACCCTCCAGGGCTTTCGGAAGGATAAATTCCTGTTTGTTGCCCGCCAATGGCCACTGCTCCTTTTTTTATTCTCAGTCGCGGAGTCGATTTTCTGGGCGTATGAATTTTTTTTGGTAAGCCGCCTAAGTAGAGAAACCCAGGTAAAAACCCTATAAAGTAGACGAGGTATTTTGCTTTGCTGTGAATGGCAATTATTTCATCCGTGCTTAGTTTATGTTGCCTGGCTACATCGTCTAAATCAATTCCGAATTCTTTGTCATAACAAACCGGAATCTTCCAGGTTTTTTGATTCTCACTTTTGATAGAAGGTTGTATCTGGCACAGTTGCTGAATTTTTTTCTCAATGGCATCAATGGACGAAATGGGTGAATGAAAAATAAGCGTTAGGGAATTGTAAGTATTTACTGTTTCTACAAGTAAATTTCCCAGTTCTCTTTCAATGCTGGATTGTAACTGAAGAATGTCATCAAGGATAATTTTATCAATTTGACTGGGCCATTCAATCAGTAGGGCCGAGTGACCGATGCTTTTGAAGGTAAGAGGGTATGGGATTAAATTATTCAATGCTTACATTATAATTCTTTAAATTATTAACAAGTTGAGATACGATTTCAACGGCATGAGGATTATCGCCATGTATGCATAAAGTGCCAGCCTCAATGGTGGAATAATTTCCGCTAATGGTTTTTACTTTTTTTTCCTTGATCATCCTAAATACGTGTTCTGTAATCTGATCTGGATCCTCTAACACGGCATTATCCAATTTTCGCGAAACAAGCGTGAGGTCGTCATTGTAATTGCGGTCTGCAAAAGCTTCGTACTTAATGGGTATACCCCGCTCAATTGCTTTTTTTGCAATTACGGATCCATAAGGAACGTACAATATTAGTTCTTTGTCAAATGGAGTCATTGCATCCAACACTGCCTCAGCGGTGCTGTCGTTTACGGCCGCCATGTTGTACAATGCACCATGGGGTTTTACATGATTGAGCTTTCCTCCGGCTTCTTCCGTCAGATTTTTTAATTGTACGATTTGTTCGATGATAATTGTGGTAAGCTCATTATTAGGCAAGGTCATTTCAATGCGCCCAAAATTCTCGCGATCTGGAAATGAAGGGTGTGCACCAATTTTTACACCATGTTCCAGGGCCAAACGAATGGTTGCCTTCATACTTGCTTCATTGCCTGCATGACCTCCACTGGCGATATTGCATGAACTGAGGTAGGGCATTAGTAGTGCATCATTACCAGCTCCTTCTCCTAAATCACAATTGATGTCGATTGAATAACTCATTTTGCTGTTGCTGCTAATTACCTGGATAATACTTTTTAATCCCAATACAATGGAAACGATAAAGATGATAATCCCAATGGCATTTTGAAACTTTGAATTTCGATTTTTTCCTAAAACCGATTCTTTGTTCATGATCCAAAGTATAATGCCGACAATGATAGGCAGGGCAGCACCATTGGCCACCTGTGCAAACTTTATAATTTCAATGGGGTTGATTCCTAACGAAGAAAAGATAATGCCCAGAAAGAGGACGAACATCCACACCATTCTGAATCTAAAACTTTTTAAATTTCCCTCCCATCCTAAACAACCATTGGCCACATAAGCGGCTGCAAGCGGTGCTGTAATAGCGGAGGTTATTCCAGCGGCAAACAACCCGATGCTCAAGAAATATTTTGCATAGCTCCCAAAAAGAGGCTCAAGTCCTTTGGCGAGATCTGCTGCACTTGAGAGAGAAGTAACATTGGTGGCTGCGGCTGAAATTATAATGGCGATTGACACGAGGCCACCCAGTGCCACAGATATGATAGTATCTTTTCTTGCATAATGTAAATCCTCTTGCGTCTTCCACTTTTCCTTTACCAATGATGCATGAAGAAAAAGATTGTAGGGAACTACGGTGGTGCCAATCAAGCCTACGATAGTGAGTAAGTTGGATTCATTTACGGAGGGAACAAAAAGCCCTTTCAGTACACTGAGTAAGTCGGGTTTTGTCAGGATGGAGGTAACAATAAATGAAATACTCATCAGTATGACCAACGCAACTAATGCGCGCTCCAATACCTTGTAATTGCCAATATACAATACCAGAAAGGCGATCAAGCCAATGATTAAACTAAGGTATTTGAATAAGTGGGAGTTAGCATCACCAAACAATGTTTCCAATCCTAACCTGCCTCCGCTGATATTTCCCGCCTCATACACTGCGTTGCCAAATACAATGGCAAATAGTATCAAGGCGACCACAACATATTTTATAATTGGATTGTTGATCTCCTGACGGATAACATCGGATAATCCTTTGCGGGTAATTATTCCTAAGCGAGCGGCCATTTCTTGCAGCACAATGGTAGCCAGCGTAGACAAAACCATGGCCCACAAAAGGTCATACCCAAAGCGCACACCTGCAATGGTGCAGACTGTAACTGTACCCGGGCCAATAAAGGCCGCTGCTACTAATGCCCCTGGGCCTGCGTTCTTAAACCATTTAAACATAAATGCAAATTGAATGGATAAGATACCACTTTACGTGAACAGGGAAATAAGTTGTTACGCTTTTGTTTTTTGATAAACGAATTTGGCAATTTGTATGTCTTGGATGGCTACCCCCGTGAGGTCAGCAATGGATATATCGGAATCATTTTTCCTTTTTTGACCGGTGGAGATAAGCGTGCCTAGTTCTATAATCTGATCTTCTTTAATGATGCCCTGGTGAACAGGATGAAAAATATCACCATGATCTTTGCATTGCGATATGCTGTCGGCTATAATACACGAGGCCTTCCCAAATAAACTGGCTTCCAGCTCTTGCTTACCCGGTGTGTCGGCACCTACTGCTGTGATGTGTGTTCCGGGCTTCACTTCCTTTGCTAAAAGAAGCGGTTTTTTGGATGGTGTAGTGGTAACGATGTAGTTACAGTGATTGGTTAATTCTGTTATATTTTGTGTTGTACTGATATCAAAGCCGGCTAACATAGGGTCCTTTTTGTAATCATTGAGCTTCTCATCACCCCTGCCCCAAACGATCACATCCCTGCAATCAATTACAGATTTTAGAAACCTGAGCTGAAGCCTGGCTTGAATTCCGGTTCCTACAATTCCGATTCTGTTTATTTGTGCAGGCGCAAGGTGTTTGGCTACTACTGCTCCGGCTAATGCGGTTCGTATATCAGTAAGGTGACCTTCATCCAAAAGAATAGAAAGTAGTTCGCCAGTCTTTTGATTGAAAACTAACATCAATCCATTGCTGGCGCTCAATCCTATTTGTGGGTTATTATAAAATCCGGAAGCCAACTTGACAACATAATAGTCATCTCCTTTAATGAATCCGTATTCAATATGTAGGTCTCCCGGGGGATTGATAAAAGGAAGATGCCCTACTGGGGGGACGACCACGTCTCCTTTTGAATAACTGACAAAACCATCTTCAATGATTTGAATCAGGTCTGAGTCAGCGCATTTACTCAGGCAGGATTTTATTGTATCCAGTGAAATAATACTAGACATCACAAACTACTCTTTTAAGAACCGCCTCACTTACATTACTACCGCAAATAACAGCAGCCACTTTCTTTCCTTTGAATTTTTCTTTTTGTTTAAGGATAGCGGCCACCGACACACCGGCCGATCCTTCAATAACGTGATGGTGATGTTTTAACACAAATCGCATTGCACTTAAAATTTCTTCCTCTGTAGTAAGAACATAGTCGTCTATCAAGTCCCTGCACAAGTCAAAAGTAATGGTGTCATGATCTATTCCGCCTGCAGTTCCATCAGAAAGTGTAGGCAGTTCGGGAACGTCTATGATTTTTCCAGCTTTGATAGATTCATACATCACTGGGGCATTGGTCGGTAAACATCCGATTATTTGTATGGTAGGGTTAACCGATTTAAGATAAGCTGCAATTCCCGCAATCAAACCACCACCACCAATCGACACGAAAACTGCGTCAAGTTCTGGTAATTGACGATAGAGCTCTACACCAATTGTGCCTTGCCCTGCAATTACATCTTCATCATTGTAGGGAGATACGTAGACCTGATTTCTGTCATTGGCCAATTGACGCGCATACGTCTCCGTAATTTCACCACTATCACCATGAAATTCTACAGCGATACCTCTTTGTTTGATGGCCTCTACTTTGGCAACGGATGCTTTTGTAGGAAGAAAAATGGTGCCTTCTTTTCTTGTTACTTTTAATGCATTGGCTACTCCAAGTCCGTGGTTGCCGGTGGAGGCGGTAATAATTTTCCTTTTGTCGTCTTTCAGAGAAAGGATTTTGTTCATCGACCCTCTGGCTTTGAAAGACCCTGTGATTTGTAAGTTTTCCAGTTTTAGATATACCTCACAACCCGCATCGGCAGACAGGGAGTAAGAATACTCCAATGGCGTTTCGCGAACATAGGGGCGAATGGATTTTTCAGCTTCTTTGATTCTATCTGCCAGCCGTTTCATTTCTAATAGGTTTATGAAAAACTATAAAATCAAAGTTATAGGTAACAACCGGATGGAGGTAATATTTGTTACATTATTGCAAATTAAATATTGTGTATAATCCATAAATTTGCACTATAACCAACCAGCCTACTATATGAAAACCTACATTAAAGTATTGCTTTTTATCTTTGTTGTGCCAATTCTTATTTCTTCCTGCAAAGATGATGATGAAACACCAGGTGCTGCGCTAGTTGGTACTTGGGAAGAAAAGAGTTTTGTCTCCAGCGGATGTGTAGATCCTGATGACAATGAGTCAGCAACATGTACCTCCTCATGCGAACGAATCGTTGTGACTGAAAATACAGTTAAAATTGGCAGTGATCCAGCCATACCTTATACGATAAATGGAAACCAACTTAGCATTACTGAATCTTCAGGAGGTATTACGATAACGATAACTGTTACCTTTGAGGTTTCAGGAAATACATTGACAATCACCCAGCAGGATGAAGCTTCTGATGGAGGGTGTAAGAACGTGTCAACATACATCAGGGTTTAGTTAAAATGAACTATTAATTAAGAAATTCACAATAGTAAACTGTTGTGAATTTCTTAATTTGGGTAGAATGCTATTACATATAATACCCTTCCCAAAGCCCTTCAAAAAAGTGACGGGCATTGATTCCCAGATCTCTGTTTTTATATCCACCTTCCTGAACAATGAGTGTTGGTAAATTGAGCTTTGCCAATATCTTTCCATTTTCAACAAAATCCTGGGATGACAGCCTCCAGGTTCCGGTAGGATCACCTTGAGCGGTGTCCAGTCCGAGGGCAATGATCAAATAAGCGGGATTGAATTTTTTGATTTCATCAATGGCAAGCTCCAAAGCTTTTCGATATTGTTTACCATCGATCCCTTTCTTTAAAGGAATATTCAGGTTGTAACCCTCGCCCTCATGCAATCCACGTTCATCCGCAAAACCAGTAAAGTTAGGGTAGGCGTACACTGGGTCGCCATGGATGGAGATAGTGTAAACATCCCTGCGTTCATAAAAAATATTTTGCTGCCCGTTGCCATGATGGTAATCGATATCCAGAATAACCACTTTGCCTTTTTTGCTGAGGTAGTTGGCAGCTACTGCATTGGAATTTAAGTAGCAAAATCCTCCAAAATATTTCCGTTCTGCGTGATGCCCCGGTGGACGCACGAGTGCATAGGCCATCTGCCTTCCATTGAGCACCTGTTCGGCTGCAGTAAGTGTACAATTGACAGCTGCACGCGAGGCTTTGTAGGCATTGGCATGAATAGGAGTAGTGCTGTCAATACAATAATAGCCGATCTGGTGCTCTGGTGAGAGAGGGATGCGTTGGGAAAATCTTTTAGGGAAAATTTCAGGGTAAAGGATGGCGCCATCCTTAGCCGCAGCACATGCTTTTTTAAGAAAACTGATGAACTCGGGGTGGTGAACTTCTTCCACCCAGCTATCGGGATAAGTTTTAGAGGCTGCCTTTTCAAAGATCTTAACCTTTTCAAGTTCCTTCAATATGGACTTAACTCTTATCGGAGACTCCAAATACCCCTTATCCCTGACGTGATGAATGATATGACCTTCATTGATCACCAATCCAATCTTTTTGTCAGAAGGGATCTCCTTTTTTATTTCTATATACTTCTCCTTTTTAACATATCGCTTCTCTCTCAATAGCAAGGAGGTTCCTTTTATGGAGTCAATAACTTTCTTAATGTATTCAGGAGAGCATTTTCCTCCTTGTTTTTTCTCCAGTATGGCCCTGATGATTTTTCTTCCATCAGATGCTTTGAGTTCTGATTTTTCACCGGGTCCCTCAAAGACCAAATGAAAAACAGAGCCATCGTTTCGTGGTAGCTCGTATTGAGTGCCTGCTATAGGGCGAGCACCATAGCGCTCATAAAACCGAAGTCTTGCAATATTTTGCTTCCTTTCAACTTCATTGAGGCATAGTTCAGGTTCATCAGATAGACAATCAAAAAATATTCCGATGACTTTATTTGCAGCAGCTTCTTCGCGCAACCTTTCATATAAGGCTCCGCCAACGCCTCCCCTGCTTTTTTGATGGTGGGAGGCGATATAATCAAGAAAGTAAAATTTTTCTTTGGGAAAGTATGACGCAACAACCAGGCCTATTACCTTTTTATTGCGAGCCTCTGCCACAAGGATAACATAACGAAAATGTACCGCCAGTGGATTTTTGGCGGCAACAAAAATTTCATCTGCCTCTGAAGGCGTTAGGTGTGGAAATTGAGCAACCAGTATTTCTTTGCATTGGGCTAATGCATTTTGATTAACTGGATTGTTGTGATCATAAATTCTGCGAATTGCAATCATAGTATTGGTTCAAATCATCGAATGAACACAAAAAATACTACGATTGCAATTTGCAGTAACCTACTTTTTATTTTTCAAGTCAGGGAGGATAAAATTGTCCAATGGACTTGGCAGCTTCATGGTGGCTTCAATATCTTCTGTTGTGCGAGGGGCGAGATCCGAAAGATGTTCATACCCGTTTTTAGTTGATCTGAAATCATCTTCAATACGCACGGCTATGCCCCACCAACGGGGATCGCAATTGCTGTTTTCCGGAATATAAATTCCAGGTTCTATGGTGAATGTCATGTTCTCTTGAATGGCATCCCGAAACCCTTTGTCGTGTACATCCAATCCTATGTGATGGCAGCAACCATGTGGATAATACAAATGATCTTCATCTACAGATTTTATAATCCCCAAATCTTTCAGACCCTTGTTCACAACGTCTTTCGTCACCTGGTTAAGTTCCGCAAAACTAACACCCGGCTTTACTTTTTTCATGGCAGCTTCCTGAGCCTTCAACACGATGTCATAGATGGCTTTTTGATCAGGCGTAAATTTGCCGCTAATGGGAATGGTTCTCGTCACATCGGCAGTATATCCGCGATACTCAGCGCCAAGATCCATCAAAATCAACTCCTTTGAAGAAACCTCGGGCTGATAATTTTCAATATAATGAAGGATACATCCGTTGTGCCCAGCGCCTACGATAGAGGGGTAGCCAACATCTTCGGCCTGGTATTTTTTGAATACAAATTCGTGCACACCTTGAATTTCTCTTTCAGACATACCTGGTTTTAGTGCCTTCATCACTTCTATCTGTCCCTGACATGAAATTTGAACTGCTTTTCGAATCAATGCTAACTCCTCTTCTGTTTTTATCCCCCTCAGGGCTTTCATGTATCCATCAAGCACAGTTAGATTTAGATTATTTTTTCTTTGCTCAAGCGAAACGTTGATGTTGTTTTTGGATTCGTAATTGACTTTTACTTTGAAATCTTCAATCAGACTGTAGAGATCGGATGGATCAGATGGATCGTCTCTTACATCATTAAAGAAATCATAAAATAGTACCTGATCAAACTTGCTGAAATCTACATTGTATTTCTTGAACTCTGTGTTGTCAAAAGACTGCTCCAACCCTAATAAATTCCTTGTCCCTTCGTCACCCAGTCTTCGCCCTGTCCACATTTCTCTCATGGCGTTTCGCGGCTGTACGAATATGATTTCATCATAGGATTTTCCGTTGGCTGAGGTTTGATTGTCTTTGAAAATCAGCAATACGGCATGAGGTTCTTTATACCCGGTAAGGTATAAAAAGTTGGGATCTTGATGATAAATGAAATCCACATCATTGGCACGATTGCGAACCGGATTTGCAAAAAATACTGCCACCGAATTGGGAGGTAGTTTTTCGCGAAGTTTTTGTCTCCGCTCTTTGTGAAATTCTTTTGATAGAAAATCAGTGGGAAGATCACTTTGTGCGAATAAAGAAAAGCTACTCAGATAAAGAATTGTAATTAGCCGTAAATACATAAAATTTATTATTTGAAATATTCAATAAATATCCTATTCCTCCTGTGCTTACGCAAAAAAGCAGAGGAGTGTTTTAACCTGTTCTTAATTCATCCAGGCGAAAATCGCCCCCAGTCCCGAACTTTAGGGTGTCCTTCAGCAAATATCTTTCCAGGGTATGAATATCTTTTACCTTGAAGTCTCCATTGGCCAAAATGGATTCAATGATAAAGTCGTATTTGTCGCCATAATTTGTAAGGCGGTATTTTTTCCCGACCCTGAGCACATCAAATGAAAGGCCAGCCATTATAAATCCTCTTCTCGTTCAAGCATGAGTATCGATGACTGCGGAACAATGAAATATCTTTCATTTTCATAAATCACTTCCACCGCACCTTTCTGTAAAAAGATGGCCAGGTCACCTTCATGCGCTTGTAAGGGAAGGTACTTAACGATATCTTCTTTGCCTTTCCACATGTCCTCTTCATCTACAGGTGTGGGGAGCGGATAGCCAGGTCCCACTTTTATAATATACCCACTTTGAATTTTTTCCTTTTCCTGAACACCTGGAGGAAGATAAAGTCCGCTGGCAGTTTTGTCATTTTGTTTTTTAGGCTTGATCAATACCCGATCGCCCACCACGATTATTTTTTTAAGCTTATTATCCGCTGTTAATTTCATCTCAATCCAATTAATAAATCTAAAGGCGCAAAAATTTATTGATCATTTTATGATTGACCAAAGAGGTCACCCTGATCCTCCGCTCTCCCCAGTAGTTGTTGGTCAATGGTCTTCTCTGCTTTTGCACCTAATTTCTTCAGGTTCTCTACTTTGCTTACAATATTGCCATTACCCACAGACAATTTTTTCATGGACTCCTCATAGAATTTTTTGGAAGAATTCAAGTGACGGCCGAGTGTAAGCAAGTCTTCAGTAAACCCAACGAACTTGTCGTATAGATCTCCAGCTCTTTTTGCGATCTCAATCACATTTCTATTTTGATGTTCTTGGCGCCACACACTTTTAATCAATTGTAAAGAGGGAAGGAGTAATGTTGGACTTACGAAAACAATTCTTTTATCAAAAGCCTCTTCATAAAGCTTAGGATCGGTTTGGATGGCCAGTAGATAAGCAGTTTCAATGGGAATAAACATGATCACAAAATCAAGCCCATTGTCGCTGTAATTTTTCTGGTAATTTTTGTCCGTGAGAATGCGCATGTGCTGCTTGATCGATTGCATATGCAACTTTACCTGTGCATCTCGTTCATCGTCTTTTTCAGCATTTACATAGTTGTTGTAGGCGGTTAAACTCACCTTGGAATCGATAATAATATGCCTTGATTCTGGTAGGTTGATGATTACATCGGGTCTTTGTCTCCTGCCATCCTCTGTATAGAAAGTTTCTTGCACCGTGTATTCTCTCCCTTTTTCCAATCCGGATTTTTCGAGAATGGTTTCGAGGATTAGTTCTCCCCACGAACCCTGTGTTTTGGTGTCACTTTTTAGGGCGCGGGTTAAGTTACGGGCATCTTCGCCCATTTGAAGATTGAGTTCTTTTAAGTTTTTAAGCTCATTAAAGAGGCTGGCATTTTTTTCAATGGAATCTTTATGAGATAAGTCGATTCGCTTTTCGAATTCTATAATTTTTTCTCCCAATGGTTTTAACACATCGGTCATGTTGGTCTTATTCTGCTCGGTAAATTTTTTACTCTTTTCCTCAAAGATTCTATTGGCCAAATTTTCAAATTGAACCGAAAATTTCTCTTGTAAAGTTTCTAATTCTTTCTTTTGGTCGGCCAATTTTTCCTGGAGATTGCGATAGTTGGCTTCGGTGGCAGATAAACTCGTGTTCAATTCAAGATTAGTGTGACGGAGGTGCTCCAGCTCTTTTTTCAACTCTAATGTCTGACTGGTTAAGGCGCGTGTCTTCTCCTGTTCGATGGCCAGTGAGCCACCATCGGCAGAATACTTATATTTTGCAATCAACCATCCAGCGATAGCACCAATCACAATTCCCGCGAGCAAAATCACTATTTCCATCGCTGTAAAGTTAGGGCAAAAAACCGCAAGCCCAACCCCATCTTCTTAGGCGATTGGGGGCAAATGATATATCTTTGCGTGCATCAGATGGCGCCATTTATTGGCAGGTTTTGGAGTAATTGAAGAGCCTATTTATACCTGGTGGCGTACAGTTCTGTATCATTTTATTAAAGTAATTTATCTACTATGGAAACTGCAAGCACAACAAGCCAGGAGGCAATAGCATTAGAACAAAAATATGGAGCCCATAATTACAACCCAATTGATGTTGTTTTAAGCAAAGGGGAAGGAGTTTTTCTTTGGGACGTTGAGGGGAAACGATATTACGATTTTCTTTCGGCTTATAGCGCAGTTAACCAGGGGCATTGCCATCCCCGAATAATAAATGCACTGATTGATCAGGCAAAACAACTGACACTTGTTTCCCGGGCATTTTATAATGATAAGCTTGGGATTGCAGAAAAATTTATCTGTGAATTATTTGCGTATGACAAGGTGCTATTTATGAATAGCGGTGCCGAGGGTGTAGAAACAGGTATCAAACTGGTAAGGAAGTGGGGATATAATGTGAAAGGAATTCCGGAAAATCAAGCGATCATACTTACTGCTGAGAAAAACTTTCACGGAAGAACAACCACCATCATTTCAGCTTCATCTGATCCATCGGCCAGAACTGGTTTTGGGCCTTTTAATCCCGGCTTCAAGGTAGTGGAATATGACAATGTAGCAGTGCTGGAGCAAGAACTTAAGAACCCCAATGTCGCATGCTTATTGATTGAACCTATTCAGGGCGAGGCGGGTATTTACGTGCCATCTGAAGGGTATTTGAAAAAAGCCAGTGAGTTGTGTAAGAAGAACAACGTACTGTTGATGATAGATGAAATTCAAACTGGGATTGCCCGCACTGGAAAGATGTTGGCAAGTGACTATGAAGGTGTTCGCCCTGATCTTTTAATCTTAGGAAAGGCGATTTCAGGAGGTGTACTTCCAATTTCTTGTGTGCTGGCAGATGATGAAATTATGCTGGGAATAAAGCCTGGACAACATGGTTCTACTTTTGGGGGCAATCCATTGGCGGCTGTGGTGTGTAAAGCAGCACTGGAAGTAGTTATAGAAGAGAGGTTGGCCGAAAACGCAGAAAAACTCGGGAAGATTTTTAGAGAGAGAATGAATGCATTGATCCAAAAATGTGATTTGGTTACACTAGTGCGTGGAAAGGGTCTGCTCAATGCGGTAGTTGTGAATGACACACCAGACAGTAAAACAGCCTGGAACATATGTGTACAACTAAAAGAGAATGGCCTATTGGCTAAGCCTACTCATGGAAATATTATTCGCTTTGCCCCTCCGTTGGTTATGACCGAAGAGCAGATTCATGAATGCTGTGATATTATTGAGAAGGTAGTTACCAACTTTAAGAAATAGATCAGCTGATTTAAATGAAGAGACTGTCTCAAAAGTCTAATTAGGACTTCATCGCCTATATGCCCAGACAGGCAATGACGAACTGATTTTTGAGGCGGCCTTTTTTTGTTGCGCCTTAAAGGATTGCTTTTACAATCCTGTCCTTTCCAGAAAGATCCTTGATGGTTTGAACAAAGCGAAATGAATTGGTCATAAAGATCAACTCAATATCATTTGCATATAGTTGATTTATTTCCACCACCACTATCCCTCCATAATTGAGACAAATTTTACTTTTCTCTGCGATGACCTTGTAAAAAAGCAAAGGGTCGTTATCAGGTACAAACAATGCATTGTGTGGCTCGAAATTTAGTACATTGATTTTCATGCCTGATTTTTCTCGTTCGGTCACATAAGGAGGATTGCTGACAATGATATCATAATGATTGTCCGGGAACGGATCGTTCAATACATCTGCCAGCTGAAAATTAACCTGGGTGTTGTGCAATTGGTTATTGCTTCTTGCAGTGGCAATTGCTTTTTCACTTATGTCTATTCCGGTAACATCCTTAGCGTCCAGCACCAATTGAAGTGTTATGGGAATACAACCACTCCCTGTGCCAATGTCAAGAATTTTTGGGGAATCGATTCTTGACATATTTAAATGATCAATAACTGTAGAAATAAGTAATTCTGTTTCCGGCCTCGGAATCAATACAGAAGGGTCAACATTAAAACTTCTTCCGTAGAATTCTTGCGTTCCAATAATATACTGGATAGGTTCCCCTTTATTAATTCTCTTTACTATTGAATGTAACTCCCCCTGATTAAAGTCAGGGATATCCCTTGCAGCAATAATATTTGATTTAGTAATGTTGAATTTTTTCTCCAGCATTAAATAGATGATGCTCCTGATTTCTTCAGGATGTTCATCTAATGTGATTTGGTCAACGGTCCAACTAAAGACCTCTTTGGAATTGGGCATGGCTTAATTGATCTTTGCAATGTTACATAATTGAAATGATCTCTGACAAATTTTATATGCTTCGCGCCATGGAGTTGGCCAAAAATGGAACAGGTCATGTGAGCCCGAATCCTTTGGTAGGGTGTGTAATTGTACATGATGATAAAATAATTGGAGAAGGCTGGCATCGCAAATATGGTGAAGCCCATGCAGAAGTTAATGCGGTAAATGCAGTGAAGGATAAATCTGTTCTTAAAGACTCCGTAGTTTATGTCAACCTGGAGCCCTGTGCACATACGGGGAAAACACCTCCTTGTGTTGACCTGCTTGTAAAACATCAGGTAAAACGCGTTGTTATTGCCAATGTTGACCCCAATCCCCTGGTGGCAGGGAAGGGCATCAACAAATTAAATGGCGCTGGAATTGAAGTGAGTACCGAAGTTTTGGAGGGCGAAGGCCGCGAACTGAATAAGCGTTTTTTTACTTTCTTTAAGCAAAAGAGACCGTTTGTCATTTTGAAATGGGCGCATACCTCGGATGGTTTTATTGCCAGGGAAAACTATGATTCTAAATGGATCAGTAATGAGTACTCAAGAAAATTGGTGCATAAATGGCGCACAGAAGAGGATTCAATTTTGGTGGGGTATAATACCGCACTGCATGATAACCCAAAATTAACGGCTCGGAATTGGACGGGCAGAAACCCTGTTAGGATAGTTATTGATCCTAAATTAAATTTAGATCCATCGCTTCATTTATTTGACGGAACTACTCCCACCATTTGCTACAACAATGTGAGGCAGGACATTAAAGATAATGTGGAGTATCATCTTTTGGAAAAGGAGCATCTTTTGGATGATATGCTTGCTAACTTATTCGATCGAAATATTCAATCTCTAATTGTTGAAGGAGGAGCACAAACAATCAAAACTTTCTTGTCTGAAGGTTTATGGGATGAAGCCAGGGTATTCACTTCAGGGCAAAGGTTTAAGTCTGGAATTGGCGCACCGTTCATTGACAAAGAAGCAGGCAACAGTGAGATGGTTGGAGACGATGAATTGAATATCTACTCCAATACTTAAAATTTAATCACTAATCTTCCGCCTGCACCAGCCAAATAGAAATTCACTTTTACTCTTCGGGCACTGATGTCGGCATTGTAGTTGTCCAGCGCGCTCAGTGCATGTTGTTTGAATGCATTATTAAACGGAATGGATATCAGTATTAAGCCCAGGCCACCCGCAGCCAGACCCCATTCCGGTTCGCCACCCACAATGGCAGTTCCTAAAGGAATCCCAATTAACAACCCTCCTGTAAAACCTAAAACACTCGCGACATCAAGATTGGTTTTTGCTTTTTTGAACTCCATGTGCGCCAATGGGTTGTCTTTCATGGCTTCAAGAACCATTTTTGGACTTATTGAAACTGAGTCTTTTTCAAAGCGATATCCGCCAAATGTTTTATAGATCTCGATTTTTTGTCCGAAAGAAACATGGGAACAAGTAAATAGACAAAAGAATACAATGAGTCGAATATTCATGTGAATTGCTTTTTATCAGGAGTAGCTAAACCATAAAATTAGCTAAAAATTTCTAGCTTGCGATTAGCCAACCCACTGTTGATGATGACTGATAAACTGTTTGATAATATCCCTTCCCTTGACCTGGCTGATTTTGTAAGTGGGGATGAGAACGCACGAGTGAAATTTGTGAGTGATCTTGGGGATGCCTATCAACAAATAGGTTTTGTCGCTATCCGCAATCATTTTCTAACAGACGAACTTACTGGTAATCTTTATAAAGTGGTTAAATCCTTTTTTGATTTGGATGATGCTACCAAACAGAAATATGAAATTCCACACCTTGCAGGTCAGCGTGGATATGTGAGTAAAGGCAAAGAACATGCAAAGGGAAGAAGCACAGGAGATTTAAAAGAGTTTTATCACATAGGACAAGAAGTGATTGACAACGATCCTATAAAAGAAGAATATCCAGAAAACGTTTGGCCTGAGGTAATTCCCCAATTTAGACCCATAAGCCTTGAGGTATATAGAAGATTGGAGCAGACCGGAATGGAAATGCTCAAGGCAATTTCACTTTATTTAGAACTGCCCGAAGACTATTTTGAGAGCAGAGTAAAGAATGGGAATAGCATTTTGAGACCTATTCATTATTTTCCAATTGAAAACCCTGAAGAAATCCCTTCGGATGCGGTAAGGGCAGCAGAACATGGCGATATCAATCTGATCACATTATTGATGGGTGCGAGTGCGGATGGGCTTCAGGTGTTGAGGCGAGATGGGCAATGGATTTCTATCACCGCTTTACCTGATCAACTGGTAATAAATGTTGGAGATATGTTGGAGCGGTTGACTAATGGTAAACTGAAGTCAACAATACATCGTGTTGTTAATCCTCCACCCCATCTTATGAATACTCCCAGGTATTCAATCCCTTTTTTTATGCATCCAAGGTCTGAGATGAGTCTTGCGGCTCTTCCCAATTGTGTAGATCTAATGAACCCCAAAAAATGGGATGACATTACTGCCGGAGAATTTTTGAATCAAAGACTCAAAGAAATAGGATTGAAAAAATAAGAACTTGAACGCGCGCATACCATATTCACAGTTTTTAAAAGATGTATTTCAATTATCTGTGAGTTGTTTTGGTGGTCCGCAAGCTCATCTTGCTAATTATCAAAGAATACTGGTTGAGAAAAGGAACTACCTCAATGAGGAAGACTTGATGGAGTTATATGCGCTTTGTCAAATAGTACCTGGCCCCACCTCAACACAGACTTTGACTTCTGTTGGGTATCGGCTGGGAGGCCCTAATCTGGCTTATCTTACATTAATTATCTGGATGCTGCCTTCTGTCACCATTATGACATTAGCAGGAATCATGATTGGAAGTTTTCAGGAAAAAGAATTATCTCTTGCGTTTACTCGTTTTATCCAACCCATGGCTGTTGGTTTCGTGGGTTATGCAGCGTATACCATTAGCCTCCGAACGGTAAACACAAAAATCGGATTTATATTGATGGTCGTTTCGGCTGTCGCATCCTATTTTATTAAAACCCCTCTCGTGTTCCCTGTCATTCTAATTGTGGCGGGTACTATAACTGCCTTTAACTACAGGCTTTTCCCTAAAGAGGAGAAGAAAAAATTTGATGTTCCCTGGGCTAATTTCTTTTTGTGGGCGGGCGTATTCATTTTGGCTGCTGTATTGGGAGGAATTACCAAAGCACTGCCCATAAAACTCTTTGAGAATTTTTATCGGAATGGAAGTCTAATTTTTGGTGGAGGACAAGTGTTGGTACCTATGCTTTACACAGAGTTTGTCCAGTATGCCAAGCCACTTCATTTTCCTACTTCTCCCAGTGAATTCCTTTCGGGATACGCATTTGTACAAGCTGTACCAGGTCCTGTTTTTTCTTTCAGTGCTTATATCGGAGCGCTCTCCATGAGAGAATGGGGTACTGGAGGTGAAATTTTGGGAGCATTCATGTCTGCTGCCGGCATTTTCTTACCAGGAACCTTTTTGATATTCTTTGTGATCAGGATATGGGATAGTCTTAAAAAGTTCAGACCTATTCGCGCATCTTTGGAAGGAATCAATGCTGCCAACGCTGGTCTGGTGGCAGCAGCAGCGGTATTACTTTTTCAGCCATTGGAGAACACAGCTACCAACTTTGGTTTTATGATAGCCACTTTTTGTCTGTTGGCATTCACCAAATTGCCAGCCTGGTCAATCATTGGAACGGGTCTTGTTTTGGGATTTGTATTGACATAAAAAAACCTTCCCAATTTCTCGGGAAGGTTTGATTTATATTTTAAGAGATTATCCTAGTTTGAAAGTAATCGGAAGCACCATTCTTTGCTTTACGGGTTTACCACGCTGCTTACCAGGTTTCCATTTTGGAGCACCTTGTAAAATGCGTACGGCCTCTTCATCACAACCAGCACCGATGCCTTTTACGGCCCTTACTTCTGTAATGCTACCGTCTTTGTCGATGACAAACTCAACGAAAACCCTTCCTTCAACACCCATTCTTCGCGCTTGTGGCGGATACTTAATTTTATCTCCTACGTACTGGTAGAAAGCTGTCATTCCTCCAACCGGAGAGGCAGGATCTTCCACAATTGTGAAAATTTCTTCAACCTCTTCTTTAGGCTCTTCAGCTTGGATTACGATTTGTTGAACTTTGGTTTCTTCAGTAACCTCAACGTCAAACTTTACCTGAATTTCATCCTCAATTTCTTCCTCATCAGGTACCTCTATGATCTGAGGCTGTTGAACTTGTGGCGGTGGGGGAGGTGGTTGCTCTGTTGGAGGAATCTCTAACATCTCCTCAAAAGTGTTAGTACTCTTACCCATCAGGTCAATTTCCTGCTTGTCTCTATCCTTCCATTCGAAGGCCATAACGACAATACTCATCGTTATTAGTAAGCCAATGCTGAAGAAAAAACTCGATTTCTTCGTCAAATCAGCCTTTGCGGTCTTTTTCGCTTCCATACAATTATTCCGGTTTAGGATGTCAAATATATAAATAGAATCCAGTTTAGGCCATTCAGTCACATAAAATATCGAAATTTTAAGCTGCCTAAGCCGCTAATGTCCAAATTGTTACTTCCTGCTCCCGTAAAACAAGGTAAAATAGAGTGTAGGGAACACGTTTGAATTTTCGGCTGTTGGCACAAGGATGATTTTATTAAAATAGGTATCCAGTAAAAACCCCACCTCAAAGCCCGTAACCTGACTTTTTACAGTGCCTAATTCAAAGTTGAAGCCCGCCTTAATATTTCCCCCCAGTTGAAGCTTGGATTGACCCAGTCCCTCAAACAAATAACCAGTACCCATTATTTTAGCATTTGAGTGGGATGGGTTATAAGGGTCGTATTGTTCGTGTTTTGTAGAAAAATTGCCGATATCTATAGTGCGCTCTATATAATAGGGCGCAACCACACCTATACTTGGTCCGGCAGCTACTACGGCTTTTATCTCAACCCCTTGCTGTGGCGCTTTCTTAAAAATGATTAAGTCTCTTCCGTATTGAAAACGGAAAGCATACAGGTAATTACTTTTGCCGTAGATAAAATAATTTCCAGTGCCTGAGCTTATTCGACTTTCCTGAGCATGCTTGACATTCATTATCTCAAGCCCAAAAGTTTCTAACGTTCGCTCATTTAATTTCCTTGCTTTTTTAAATACAAAGCCACCAATTAGGCCCCCAGAGGTGTTTTTATTTACTCCCCAAATAAACTCCGAATTATACTCATAGCTATCCTGCGTTTGGGCAAACGAGGTCATTTCCACCATAAAAAGGGAAATAATAACCACAATTTTAATTCTCGTAAGCATTTCGGAAAATCTTCAGGTTAAATTTATACTTTAATTAACAAACGCAAAAAGACATTCTTACAATATACCCCACAATGAGTACAATTTCAGGTCAATATCAAGGTTCACTGCGCACACAAGCCACACATCTCAAATCTAAAAACAACATTATTACCGATGCGCCTCTGGATAATAATGGAAAAGGAGAAGCCTTTTCTCCTACTGATTTAGTCTGCGCGGCACTTAGCAGTTGCATGATGACATTAATGGGTATACTGGCCGAACGCGAGAACATCCAATTGGAAGGCTTGAAATCTGATGTAGTTAAAATCATGGATAGTAACCCTAGAAAAATCGGTGAAGTTCAAATTACCTTCACTCATCCCAATTTGGTTGCTACAGAAATACAACGCCAGAAACTTAAGAAAGCCGCTCTTACCTGTCCGGTAGCACTGAGCCTTTCAGAATCAGTGAAGCAAACAATAACCTTTAATTGGTAATCTTTAGTCTACACTTACCTGTAGTTTGCCTTTAATGTCCTGATAATTGATATCAAAGTGAGATTTGTCATAGACTGATTTTCCTTGTTCAATAATCAGTACCTGTGGCGATTCGTGTTGAACACCAAATCTTTCTGCGATAGCCCTGGAGATGGGGCGGTAAGCCAACAAATCAAGAAAATACGTTTTGGCTTCGTTATCTAAATTCCAATTTCTCTCCAGTCGGTCTAAAGTTGCTTTGCTGATGGAGCAACTTCTGCTGTGTTTAAAAATAAGTACAGGGTTGATTTTCGACTGCTCAATCACCTGATCGATGTGATCTAATTCGGTAAGTTCTTGCCAATTCATAATTAATAATTATTCGTACCACAAGCCCTTTTCTCTCTTGTCATACCTTGGCCTTCTTTCCTTGTCTTTCAGGTGGTCGGGCTGGGTGTCACTTTTCTTAAAGAGCTTCGCCCACATCAACTTAATATCCATTAAAATGGTTCTTTCATCCTTCACATTGTTTCTGTAGCTGTGTGCAAACTGGGCATCAGGATGAAGGCGATTATCACCATATTTTTTCATTTTAATATTTCCTTGATAGTCACCAATTTTTGCGTAGGCCCTGTTGGGTGCCCTTCCTTTTAACGCTTCCGATGCACTAAGCGGATTGCGCTTGTACTCCCAATTCATTTTTACGCCACGTACATACTCATTTGCCTTTACAGAAGATTTTGTTGGGGCTATACCGGGTAAAGAACCTTTTGCAGCATGAGGTTTGTTCTGATAATTGCCTTGCTTCACTTTCACCTGAAGCCCTGCTACTTCATAGGTGGTTTTGTCTGGTCGTTGTTTTTTGATGGATTCATCACTGGCGTTGGGGTTTTGAATGTAATTTTTGCGGAACCGTGAGAGTTTGATATTCCCTCCATAACCAGCAGCCTTGGCATCATTGGACGGAGTGCGTACTTCGATTGGTGTTTCATTGTTGTTCCACATGTCTCCACTAATACTACCCCCTCCCTTCTTCGGTTTTTTAGCTTTAGTATAACCGGTAAACGCTTCCCCCTGATAAACTCTGCTGGGGGCGAGTTCAAACAATTTGTAATTACCCGGGTATCCGGCAGCTTTTCTGGCATTATTGGATGGCGTTCTTCCCGGAAGAGGTGTTTCATTATTATTCCAAAGCTTTCCGCTTATGCTACCACCACCCTTATCAGGTCTTTTTGTTTTAATGTTTCCTGTAAAGTCTGCTCCCTGTTTATTAAACCCCGGTGATAATTCTCCCCTTTTAAAAGTGCCGGAATAGCCCACAATTCCTGTGTTTTTTGGAGTGCGTACTGGAATGGGTGTTTCATTATTATTCCAAAGCTTTCCGCTTATGCTACCACCACCCTTATCAGGTCTTTTTGTTTTAATGTTTCCCGAAAAATCTGCTCCCTGTTTATTAAATCCCGGTGATAATTCTCCTCTTTTAAAAGTGCCGGAGTAGCCCGCTATTCCTGTGTTTTTTGGAGTGCGAACCGGAATGGGCGTTCCATTATTATTCCAAAGTCTTCCGCTAACACTTCCTCCCCCTTTAGCAGGTCTTTTTGTCTTAATGTTCCCTGCAAAGCCTACACCTTGTTTATTAAATCCTGGTGAAAGTTCTCCTCTTTTAAAAGTGCCTGAATACCCTGCTATTCCTGTGCTTTTTGGAGTGCGAACCGGAATGGGTGTTCCATCATTATTCCATCGCTTTCCGCTAATGCTTCCCCCTCCCTTAGCAGGTCTTTTTGTTTTAATATTTCCAGCAAAGCCAGTTCCCTGTTTTGAAAATCCTGGAGATAGTTCTCCCCTCCTGAATGTTCCGGAAAAATCACCTATACCCGTTCCTCCCCTTGGTGTGCGCACTGGAATGGGTGTTCCGTCATTATTCCATCGCTTGCCGCTAATGCTTCCCCCTCCTTTAGCTGGCCTTTTTGTTTTAATATTTCCAGCAAAGCCAGTTCCTTGTTTTGAAAATCCCGGAGAGAGTTCTCCCCTCCTGAATGTTCCTGAATAATCACCTATACCCGTTCCTCCCCTTGGTGTGCGTACCGGAATGGGTGTTCCGTCATTGTTCCATCGCTTGCCACTAATGCTTCCACCTCCTTTAGCTTTTCTTCGGGATTTAATATTTCCAGCAAAGCCAGTTCCTTGTTTCGAAAATCCTGGAGATAATTCACCCCTTCTAAATCGTCCACTGTAATTGATACCATCCGCACCGATACCAGGTGCTCTGGGCGGAAGCGGATCTCTGTTTTTATGCTTTCCGGAAATGGATCTGAATCCTGTTCCTTTTAATGTTTGTCCGCCTCTTCTGGCTGTGTTATACCCTCCACCGGTTCTTCCACTGTATGCCCTGTCGCCTCCTGGTTTTCTTCCAAAGTATTTTAAGCTATCTCTCCCCACCAAACCTGCAGGGGTGGAGCGGAAATTGCGCATGCGCAATGGCCGGCCAGTAATGTCCCCTTTGAAAGGCCTTTCACCTTTAGAGAATTTTCCCCAGTAGACATTTTTTTTGCCTCTTTGAATGAAGGGGCCCGAACGCGTATTTGGAAATACGTTGCTTCTTCGGGCTTTGCTACCTAAGGATTCCCTTTTTGCCGCTTTTCTAATTTTTGATTCGTTGGGATAAGTTCGTTGAACATCTCTGCCTGACTTGGAGGAATGATTCACAAAACGTCCGCTTTGAGGGTAGATTTTTTTATACCGGCCAGACCGAGATGGTGTGCCAACCGGTCCTCCTTTGATATTGCCTTTCCATGCACGCTGGCGGTCTTGCGGGACTCGCCTTACCGGGAGTGCACCTGATGCCGTTCTTTCATATACCCTGGGTTTACGCGGTTTCTGAGAAGAGTTGTTAACAAAGGGTCCTTTTTGAGGAAATACATTACTTCTTGCTGATCTGCTTTTCTTGGACTGAATTCTGATTTTATGACCAGAAATGTCGCCTTTCCAGGCACGTGCTCGATCTGAAGGTGGGGTATCAAAAATTCTGCCTCTGGGTTGCGCAGCCCTGTCGGTTTTGGTTTGTGTTCTGCCTCTATAGGGGTCTGTCTGTTCCCAGCGCCTGTTGGCGCGAGACGCTGATGATTTATTGAGGGTTCTTAACCTGCGCCCGGAGATATCGCGCGTTTTTACCCGTTTCCTTTTTTTGACAGTTTTAAATTTGGCTTCGCGTACCTGCTTTTGATTGGGGATGGGCCTGTCCCCTTTTGTGTTTTGTGCCTGAGCCGATATTGAAAGGAATAGGAGTATCGCTAAGAACCCAATTGTTTTCAAAGTGTTTCCAAAAAATGCGGTATTTCCCTTCCTGGTCGTCAAAAAACTGTAGCTGAAACAGGCTAAATTAAGAAAAAAGAGCCGAAACCATCCAATTGGTCTTTTTTAGCCAATCTGAACAATAAACGATCGGATGGGCGGGAAATTTTGCTTTCTTATCGCCAAAGACCCTATCAATATTTTGCCAGTTCTTCGATCTTTCCTTTTAACCTTCCTTTTGCTAAGAAATTGCTCTCTAAAGCGGGGGCAAAAGGAATTGGTGTATCGAGACTTGCCACCCGCATGACAGGTGCATCTAAATGAATAAAATGATGTTCATTGATCCACGCAGAAATTTCTGCACCAATACCACCAGTGAGTGTGTCTTCATGGAGCACCAGTACCCGATTTGTTTTCTTCACGGTTGCCACCACCGCTTCCTTGTCCCAGGGTAATAATGTGCGCAGGTCAATAATCTCAGCACTAATATTCGGTAAGGTTGCCACAATTTCTTTGGCCCAGTGAACCCCCATTCCATAAGTGATGATGGACATGTCTGTGCCCTCTGCAACTGTTTTGGCTTTTCCCACTTCAACAGTATAATAATCATCAGGTATTTCTTCCTTAATAGAGCGGTACAAGAGTTTGTGCTCAAAGTATAAGTACGGATTGGGATCCTCAAAAGCAGCGTTGAGCAAGCCTTTGGCATCATAAGGATTGGAAGGGTATACTATTTTGAGGCCCGGAGTATGGAAAAACCACGCTTCGTTGGATTGGCTGTGGAATGGTCCGGCAGCGGTACCCGCTCCTGTGGGCATGCGTACGACCACGTCTACATTTTGCCCCCACCGCCAATGCGTTTTGGCCAGGTTATTTACAATCTGATTAAAGCCCTCTGTAACGAAATCAGCAAATTGCATCTCTACCATGGCTTTCATTCCTTTTATAGAAAGCCCAAGCCCGGCACCTACGATAGCCGATTCGCAAATGGGTGTGTTGCGAACACGGTCTTTGCCGAAGGCTTTCACAAAACCATCAGTGATTTTAAATGCGCCACCGTACTCAGCAATATCCTGCCCCATTAAAACTAGATTGGGGTACTTTTCCATGCTTTGGCGCAGACCATCTGATATGGCGTCAATAAATCTTTTTTCAGAAGTCTTTTCAGACTTAGGACTAATTTGAATTTGCTCGAAGGGTTGAAATAAATCCGCTACTTCTATTGCTGTGCTTACCTCTGGCGGCTTGCTTGCGAAAGCAACAGCTAACCCATCTTCAATTTCTTTCTTTATTTTTTTGATAACGGTGTCTACGTACTTTTTGTCTATGACTCTTTCTTTCAAGAGGTACTTTTCATAATTCATTAAAGGATCTTTCCTGGCCCAGTCGTCCAATAACTTCTTGGGTACGTATTTGGTGCCTGAAGCTTCCTCATGGCCGCGCATTCTAAAGGTGATGGCTTCCAATAAAACTGGTCTCGGATTTTTTCTGATACTTTCGGCAAGCGTTTTTACTGTGTCGTAGACTTCAAGAACGTTATTGCCATCTATTTTCACCCCCTCTATCCCATACCCAATGGCTTTGTCAACAAAGTTTTTGCAACGGAATTGTTCGCTGCTCGGTGTGGAGAGTCCGTAGCCATTATTTTCAACAAGAAAAATAATTGGCAAGTCCCATACAGCAGCTACGTTGATGGCTTCGTGAAAATCTCCTTCACTGGTTCCACCGTCTCCATTAAATACCGCAGTAACCCTTTTTTCCTTTAATAATTTTCCGGCCAGAGCAATTCCGTCAGCCACAGCATTTTGCGGACCCAGATGAGAAATCATTCCCACGATGTGATGCTCATTGGAACCAAAATGAAAAGAACGATCTCTTCCTTTGGTATATCCTAAGGAAGTCCCCTGCCATTGTGAGAACAACCGATCGAAAGGCATGTTTCTAGATGTAAATACACCCAGGTTTCGGTGCATGGGCAGGATATAATCGTTATTGTCCAGACCTTTGGTTAGCCCTACGGCAATGCCTTCCTGTCCTATTCCGCTGAACCATTTGCTGATTTTACCCTGTCGTAGCAGAATGAGCATCTTTTCTTCAATAAGCCGGGGTCTTAAAAGTCCTTCGTAGAGATCTTTAAGAATTTTGTCTGAATATTTTTTACGATTGAATTGCATAGCCCTTTATAAAATTGCGTGGCAAGTTAATGAAGGTTAGATATAAGAATAAGGCTTGCGTGAGGTATTTTGATAAGATGAGTGAACAGGTTCAATAGGTCAATCCAAAAAGTACAACTATTTTTGAGCAATGATCAATTTTGAATCTTTTACTCTGGAAAACGGCCTTCGTATTTTGGTTCATGAGGACCCGACTGTTCAGATTGCGACTATCAATATTTTGTATGATGTAGGCTCTCGCGATGAGCAAGGTGATAAAACAGGATTTGCTCATCTTTTTGAACATTTGATGTTTGGAGGGTCTGCCAACATTCCAAGTTATGATGAACCCCTGCAAAGAGTGGGAGGAGAAAATAATGCTTTTACCAATACAGATATTACTAATTATTACCTCACCCTTTCTGCTGATAATATAGAAACGGGTTTTTGGTTGGAAAGTGACAGGATGTTGAGTTTGTCTTTTGATCCACAGGTACTGGAAGTGCAGCGCAAGGTGGTAATAGAAGAATTCAAACAACGTTATCTCAACCAACCTTATGGCGATGTATGGTTGAAGCTTCGGCCTTTGGCCTATCAGGCACATCCTTACCAATGGGCAACTATTGGAAAGGAGATAAAGCATATTGAAGATGCTACCGTAGAGGATGTGAAATCATTTTTTTATACGCATTATGTGCCTTCCAATGCAATAATGGTAGTTGCAGGAAATGTAAAAACAGAAAACATCAAGCGACTATCAGAAAAATGGTTTGGAACAATTCCTTCAGGTAAGATTAAGAAAAGGAATCTTGTCAAAGAGCCAGAGCAGAAAAGTAAACGAACGTTGGAAGTTAAAATGGATGTGCCCGCTGCGGCTCTGTACAAAGCATACCATATGCCCGGAAGATTTGATAAAGATTTTTATGCAGCTGATTTGGTAAGTGATGTGTTGGGTCGTGGGGATTCAAGTCGCCTGTATCAACGATTAGTAAAAGACAACCCAATATTTAATTCGGTATCTGCTTTTACGATGGGTACAATTGATCCGGGGCTATTGATAATAAACGGCCGCGTGCGAGATGGGATGGATTTGAGAGAGGCAGAAAAGGCACTGGATGATGTTGTGTATGATTTTGTTGAAAAGGGAATTACTGATGAAGAATTGGAAAAGGTGAAGAATCAGGCCTTGTCAACGATTGAGTTTGGAGAAGTGGAGGTGCTGAACAGGGCGATGAATTTAGCATTTAGTGCACTTTCAGGAGATGCTAATCTGGTAAATAGAGAGAGAGGCCTTATTGAGGCGATTGAGAGCAAAGAGATCGATCGTTTGGCCCAACAAATTTTGAAGGAAGAAAACGTTTCAGTGCTCTATTACAATACGAACAATTAAATTTTTTGGCAATGAAAATGAGAGTGGGAATGGGTTTTGATGTTCACCAGCTGGAAGAGGGCAAAGACTTTTGGTTGGGGGGAATAAAACTAGAGGCCAAAAAGGGTGCCGTAGGGCATTCAGATGCTGATGTGCTTATCCATGCTATCTGTGATGCCTTGCTTGGTGCGGCCAATCTGGGGGACATTGGTTTTCATTTTGCAAATACCGACCCCAGGTGGAAGGGAATGCAAAGTATATTTTTTCTTCAGGAAGTAACCAAAATGATCAGGGAAAAGGGTTGGCAAATAGAAAATCTGGATTGTTCATTATGTCTTGAGAAACCAAAGATCAATCCGCATATTCCAGCCATGAAACAAGTGCTTGCGCCAGCAATGGGTATTTCTGAAGACGATATTTCCATTAAAGCCACTACTAATGAAAGGATGGGTTATGTGGGAAGGGAAGAAGGAGTAAATGCGTATGCTGTAGTTTTACTTCGAAAGGCTTAAAGCCAACAATTTGCTCAAAGTAATAAAAACATCAGATGGTTCTCACACCATCAAACACCTGGAGTTAAATGAGACTTACCACTCTACCCATGGTGCGATTCAGGAATCGAATCACGTATATATTGAACAAGGGCTCCATTACTTTACCAATCGATTTCAAGCCAGATCAGTAAAAATTCTTGAGGTAGGGTTTGGTACGGGGCTCAATGCTTTGCTCACAATGTTAGATGAGAAAACGCAAAGCATTGAGAAAATCTATCACTCAGTGGAAGCTTTCCCTTTGTCTGAAGTTATTCTAAATCAGCTGAATTATCCTGATTATCTATCCCATCAAGGTGATGCTCAAGGTTTTCTAGAGTTGCATAAAGCGAATTGGGGGGAGGATGTTCGGTTAAACAATGCCTTCACGATCCATAAGATTCATGCCGATATTTGTTCATTAAGGTTGGAAGAAGATTTTTATGATTTGGTATACTTTGATGCATTTGCACCAAAAATTCAGCCTGAAATCTGGGCAAAATCGGTATTAGCGAACGTGGTTAGTGTAATGAGAGAGAAAGGAGTGATGGTAACCTATTGTGCCAGTGGTCAATTTAAGAGAGACTTGAAAGATTTGAATATGGAGGTTGAGGAGGTGCCAGGCCCCCCTGGGAAGCGGGTGATGGTGCGTGCTTGCCGATTACGTAAATAGGGAATTTAGTGTTTGAATATTTCTAAATTACCGTAATTTGCGTATTCTTTTTTTAGAACTTCTATTATCACCACATACTTGAAAGTTGCTTTAATCTCTTTGTTTGTTTTTTACGGGTTGGCCGTTTCGGGTCAAAACATATTAGGGAAAAAACTGGATGGCTCTGAACAAGGGAAATTGCTGTCCGATTATTTCGAAGAATTAGAAAAGAGCGATACTGTAAAATTCTTTTACCTGCCTGATTGGATAGCCAATACAACGATAGAACAGAACTATGCAGGAAAAACAATCGAGTATTTTCTTGAGGATATTTTCCGAAGCACAAGTATTGAGTTTCAGGTGGTCAGTGATTATGCAATCATCCTGATAAAGGATCCCTCTCAATCTATTTTAAGAGATCGGCTTCTCAGCACAGCCAGCAAGGAACTGAAAAAAATAGAACCTATAATTATTGGCAGCCCATCTGCTGGACGGGTTGGAAGGGTAACCCTTACAGGTGGGGTTACGGATGAGAAAAGTAAGGATCCATTAGTAGGGGCTTCAGTGATCATTCAAGATTTGGATGAAGGCGTAACTACTGATATCGATGGAAATTTTACTATCAGTATTCCATCCGGCCAGCATATTCTGAACGTGAGGTATTTTAATTATGAAGATAAGGTATACGATTTACAGATTTATGAAGATGGTAGCCTTAATGTTCCGCTAAGCGAAACCCCAACATTATTGGAAGAGGTTGTAGTTACTGATAAGGCTTTTTCCAACGTTATGGGTAACAGGGGAGGTCAAACAACCATAAAACTGGCAGAAATAAAAAGAATGCCTTCATTTATGGGTCAGGTGGATTTGATAAGGCAAGTGCAAACATTGCCCGGGGTAACGTCTGTTGGAGAAGTAGCAACAGGGTTTAACGTAAGAGGCGGTGGGGTAGATCAAAACCTGGTGCTTTACGATGGTATAAACGTCTTCAATATTTCACACGTTTTTGGGTTTTTCTCAGCTTTTAATTCTGATGCGCTTAAAGAAGTGAGTTTCTATCGGGGTGGAATACCCGCTGAGTTCGGTGGGCGCGTATCTTCAGTGCTTAATATCAGTGTAAAAGAAGGAAACTTTGAGAAATGGGAGGGCAATGGTGGAATTGGAATTATAGCCAGTAATTTTACAGCAGGAGGCCCGATTGTTAAAGACAAAACGTCAGCGATTATTTCTTTGCGTTCTTCCTACTCTGATTGGTTGCTTAAAAAGGTAAAGACCAATTACCAGGACATCCAAAACAGTTCTGTTGCTTTTTACGATGCATCGTTAAAGTTGAGTCATCTGATAAGCAATGACACGAAGCTTCAGTTTACAGCATATATAAGTCAGGATAAATTTGGTTTACCAACCGATACCGTTTACAGGTGGCATAACCGGATGGGTGTGTTTCGATTGGATCATAATTTTAATGATAAGCTAGGGGGATCGCTAACAGCAGGTGTAGGCAACTATTCCTACACAGTAGAAGATGAAGAACCAGGGAATGCTTTTGAATTGGGTTTTGGCGTAACCTATCCGACTCTTAAAGCAGATTTTAATTACAATTTCGGTAATCACAAATTAAACTTTGGCGCAAATTCAGTTTACTATCGTTATAATCCTGGATCGATAAACCCTTCCTCTGATGAATCATTGGTCCGACCACAACAGTTGAATAAACAAAACACGCTAGAGAATGCAATTTATTTCAGCGAGAATTTTCAGTGGCAGGAGCGTTTTAATATTGATTTGGGGGTGAGGTATTCAATGTACAGTTCGTATGGGCTAGCCAACGTTTATGTTTATGAGCCTGGTTTGCCAAAGGAGGTTACATCAATTACTGATACACTTTCGTTTGCCAAAGGGGACAAAGTAAAAAGCTATACGGGTCTGGAGCCAAGATTTAGTGTTCGCTACTCCTTCACACCGGAGGCCTCTGTCAAAGCTGGGTTCAACCGCATTTACCAGTATACCCATTTAATATCGAATTCAGCAGCAGTAGCACCGATTGATATTTGGCAACCAAGTAACTACCATTTTCAGCCTCAGTATGCAGACCAGGTTTCTATTGGGTTTTTCAAAGACTTTAAAGAAAAGACCTATGAGACTTTTGTAGAATTCTATTATAAGAAAATTTATGATTTACTGGATTTTAAAGATGGTGCCCAACTCATTCTCAACGATCATCTTGAAACAGACTTGCTTAGAGGAAATGGGCTTGCCTATGGATTTGAAATTTCAATAGTAAAAAGTAAAGGTCGTTTCAACGGAACGATGAACTACACCTATTCACGATCATTCAGAGAGACAAAAGGCATCACCTCTATTGAAAGTATCAATAATGGTGATCAGTATCCTTCCAACTTTGATCAACCTCATGTGTTTAATTTCAATTGGAAGTACAATATTTCTAAGCGCTATTTCATCTCCAGTAATTTTACCTACCATACAGGCAGGCCAATCTCAGCGCCCACTACAGCATATTTGATTGATAATGTACCAGTGGCGAATTTTTCATTGCGCAATCAATACAGGATTCCAGATTACCATCGATTGGATCTTGCTTTTATTATTGAGGGTAACCATAAGAGGAAAAAATTCTGGGACGGCACATGGACAATTTCTGTGTACAATGTTTATGGAAGAAAAAATCCTTATACCATCTTTTTTGCTGATAATGGAAAAGGCGTTTTACGGCCTTATAGAATGGCAATTATTGGTGCAGCTATTCCTTCAGTTTCATACACATTTAAATTTTGAGTTAGCATAATGAAGAATTTAACTTTGGGGTTCGTAATTTTTTTATTGATTGGATCGTGTATTGATCCGATCACACTGAAAGTGGATTCCGAGGAAGGGGCAATCGTGGTGGATGGTGGGATTACTGGAATTGAAGGGCCTTATGTTGTCAATCTGTTCAGGTCAGTGGGTGTGTACAGTGATTTGGAAAAAAGACCTCCAGTTACGGGTGCTTTTGTTTATATCATAGATGACGAAGGGACAAGGTATAGATTAAAAGATGATGTGGTTGGTGTTTTTGTTTCCGATCCGAGCTTTAAAGCCGAGTATGGAAAAAGTTATTATTTAAGGATAGAAGCTTTTGATGGTAAAGTTTATGAGTCCAAACCAGATGTGCTCCGGCCGGTTGATGATGTTGATAGTGTCTACTTTGAATTTGAGGACAAAGTAGATGAGCCCAATAGTGTAGAAAATAATGCAGGATTTAATGTTTACTTGGATGCATCAATTGAAAGTGACATTGATTACGTGAGGTGGAGTTGGGTTGGTATACATGAAATCCAGACTTTTCCAGAAAAGAGAACCATAAATGCGGGCGAGGCTGGCCGTGTTCCTGATCCCCTCCCATGCAGTGGATATCAGATGATTAATGGAATACCTACTCCAATTGGCCCTTGCTTGTGCTGTTCGTGTTGGGTAACACAATATAGCCGCACTCCTGAAGTAGGTGATGTGAAGTTCTACGGTGGAAAAGTTTCAAGGTATAAGATTGCCTATGTTCCTGCTACCAGCGATTTTTTTCTGAGTAAGTATTACATTCAGGTACAACAATCAAGTATTTCAAAAGAAGTATACGATTATTGGAAATTGGTGAAAGTACAGAAGGAGGGAGGCAGTAGCCTTTTTCAACCCACGTCAGCAAAAATTAAAGGGAATCTTAAGTGCATTAATGACCCTAACGCTGAAATCTTTGGTTTGTTCACGGTCTCTACCTCCAAAACTAAATCAATTATTATTGATAAAAATGATATTCCATATGACCTACTTCCGGCAAAGGAATCTGCCTCGGACTGTAGATTTTATTCGAAAAATTCATCTTCGGTTAAACCTGATTTTTGGTAATGGATATGGCCAGAAAAATATTTTTTGGGATGCTAGTTCTTGTAATTTCCCTTTTTGGGTTTGTGGAGGATGAATCATTAAAAGAACTGACGGATAAATTCAAATCCTACAACGAGATTTTTCCGCAGAATAAATTGATCCTTATATTCAATCAGCCCGAGTATGCTCCTGGTGATACTGTTTTTTTTAAGGCGCACTTGTTAGGTGAAGACTTGAAGCCTATAAGAGGTCACCAAGTGGCATCGTTAGTTTTACTAGATGCGGACGGCATTGAAGTGAATCGTGAATCTTTTACTATTCAAAATGGAGTGGCAGGTAATCAAACCGTGCTGTCTGAAAATTTGCCTGGTGGAGTATACAAATTAGTAGCCTATACCAACTGGATGAAAAATTTTTCGTCAAAATTATATTTCACAACTCTTCTCACTGTGGCTGGTGATCACCATTTTATCTCTCAAACAGATCTTCCTGTTAGGATAAAGTTATTTCCAGAGGGGGGTAATATGGTGGCAGGCTTGCCAATGAGAGTGGTAGCTTTGGCAACCAGGGGTGACGTACCTTTTGCTACAGAAGGACGGGTTGTAGACACACAGGGAAATGAATTGAAGCGATTTGTTTGCGGCAAAACAGGGATTGCTAGTTTCGAATTAATGCTAAATGCTGATGAGGACTATACCTTAGAAGTAACTGGGGGCACTAAAACTCCTATTGTGGTTGAGAAGGAAGGCTATGTATTGCAAGTAGATAGAGAAGATGAATTGTTGAAAGCGTCCATTCAAGTGCAATCAAAGAGAGCGACCAAGGAAAGTGTTTATGTAGTGGCAACAAGCCGGAGCAAAATCAGATATGCTTCCATGATATCACTCACAGAAGGTGAGCCGGCATCTGTGTTAATACCTTATAAAAACATCCCTGAAGGTATTCTTCAAATTACCCTGTTTGATTCGAAGCTGAAGGAGCTGGCCAGCCGTCTCGTATATATTGACACCCGGAATGGGCCTGATGTAAACATTCAATTAGATAAAGAAAGTGTGGCTACTCGCGATGCCGTTTCTTTTGAGGTGAATGTAACCGATCAGGATGGCAATGCAAAAATTGCCGATCTCACTATTTCGGGAATATATGATAATTTATTCTCGGGAATGAATGAGATTAAGTTGAGAGAGCAGTTACTTGTTGGAAGTGATATTCCTGAATCGGATTATTTTTTAAGAGCGATTGATCTCAACACAGAAGAAGATTTAGCATTGTTAGATGCTTTTCTTATTACAAAAGAATGGGAAAGGTTTCGTTGGGATGAGGTGTTGAGTAATAAGAAGAGTATTCCAACCTATAAGCCTCAGGATATTCTCGTTTATGAAGGTGTTGCGACTTTTGATGATAATGGAAAACCTGTTCCGGATTCAACGCAAGTGATGTTCTTTTTACAAAAGAATATTTTTGGATACGAAGTGAATACCGGAGACAATGGCCAATTTACCTGGCCTGTGTATTTTGGTTTTTATGGAGACGAAAATGTAATGTATTCCATGGAGTCAAGAGGAAAAACACTTTTCGGCACAAGTATTAAACTGCAGTATGATTCACTCCCTGGTATAAAAGCGCCATTAGTGACTCAATCCGATAAGAAGGACCCCTACTATACATTCAATACAGTTGCCAGAGTGGCGAACACCTCATTTGCTTATGGGTGGAACAAAGAAGTCAAGGAAGACAAAAATGTAAACCCCAACGCAGCCATTGAGGATGAATTGAACGGAGTGGATTTCACTATTAAAGTAGATGATTATGTTGTTTTCCCCACAATGGAAGATCTGTTTAGAGAAGTAATTAGATTTGTGCAGAACAGAAGAGTGGGAGGTAAACCAACTCTGCGTGTACTCTCATCAGATAGTAACAATCCAATGATGGGAGATCCGTTATATGTGGTGGATGGAATTGCTACCAGAAATTCGGATTATATTTTGAGTATGAATCCTGGAGATATTGCCATCATCAAAGTAATCAATGATGTGAAAAAATTAGGGGGCTTGGGGAGTATCACAAAAAATGGCGTTATATTCTTCCAGACTAAGGTGGCGAATATGGATTCACTTATCCCAAAGGATGATATTTTAAAAATTCGTGGGCTGAATAAAACTCAGGCGTTTAATGCTACACCAATCCACCAACCTGATAGAATACCTTATCTTAAGTCAACAGTGTATTGGAATACACAACCGGAGATGAACGAAAGTGGAAATATGTCCGGCACTTTCTATGCTGCTGACAACACCGGTACAATTAAAGTGCGGGTGAGAGGCATTACCTCAGAAGGGATTCCATTTGATAAGGAG